>JACCDO010144916.1_pt1 | contig 69026 bp, 63 predicted proteins | sample 7446101 | NCBI WGS metagenome assembly JACCDO01 (sample SAMN15323440, study PRJNA562643) | freshwater metagenome | isolation source: river surface water | place: USA:Blue River Watershed | collected 2017-08-16 | reverse complement strand
GGTGCTGCCATTTTGAAAGGATTTTAAGGTAGAAGCAATCACATCTTTATTCCCCTTGACTTCTTTTACATTGATATTCAAGCTCTCAATTTCGTGTGTAATCTGCAAGAAGGGATTGTCGTAGCGGCTGAAGACCAAAAATTTCCCATTGGGCTTTTGACGGATTAATTCGAGCAATTGGTCTGTTTTTTTCAGAAGTTGGGGTTCCACAGATGTAGCTGTATTTTCCTCTTGTCCTTGTGCGATAGGTTCGGTTGCTAAACTTCGGAGTCCTGATGCGGAGATATTGCTACGACAAAGAGGACACGTCACTTGTCTGGTCAATGAGGTTAAGATGCATCCAGCACAAAAAATACGCGAACAGCACGGCGTCAGTGTAGGTTTTTGTGGCTCATCAAAACAAATAGGACACATTTCATTCTTATAATTCTCAATACGCTCCTTCAGTTGTTTGATCTGTTCTTCCAAACTTGCAATCCGATCTTTCAAACTCTTCAATGCATTTTCTTTGGCTTGGGGAGTGGCATATTCTAAGGAGGACTTGAAGTCATAGGTTTTCTTCAAACGATCTAATTCTTTGAGTCGGTTCTCACTGACAGCTTGAACCAATGAAATAGGCTCTTCCGATTTGACACCCAGCTCTTGCAAGGCACCTTGAACGTCTCCAGCGTGGAGAAGACTGCGCACATTGTTGGGAATCGCGTGGGCGACAACTTGCTGTACAACAGAAGGTCTGCACGAAATATTGCGGATACTGATGGGAGGCAACGTAATAGACTCTTTTACAAAGTCTTCACTACATCGTAAAACAAGACGTCCCCTAAAGGGATTGTTCGTATGGACAAATTCACGGAAGAAGGATGCACTAATCATATAATGACGCATATAACTATAATTTCCGTGGGTAGATCCCTGAAGTGCATTTCGCAGCATATCCCGTAATTCAGGCTGAATGTTATGACGAGGTGAGTTTAACATCTCATTGAGAAGATTTTGTGTTATATAAATACTTTGATTGGGAAACAACAAGTTGGTCCAACTTGCTGAGATTAACCACGTAAATCTTGCTTGGGGAAAAGGTCTTGTAGAGGGAATATGAAGCGTATCAGCTTCATCATAAAAGATACGCTTCCAAAGAAGGTTATTCTCTTTCACAATCGTTTGTAAATTCCCATACAGGGTATTACTGACCAAGACTACGTCTGCATCACGGACTTTTGTAAGAATATTGTCCCCTTCTAAACTTTTCTTTGTCTGAATTCCAAAGAATTTTAGTGTTGTCTGATCTTTAATATAGACTTGCCATTGTCTGTAAAGTGTATGAGGTACAACGATCAAACAACCAATTTCATTTCGTGGATTTGGTTGAGCAGTATCGAGTAAGGAATACATTTGGGTCGTGGAATTGGGATCAAGGCTCGGAATGGAAGGAATAGGGGGCAAATATTGTAATCTTGCTATATGTCCCAGGACCATTAAACTTTTTCCAACACCCACTCCATCTCCAAGAAACGAAAACCGACTATAGATGCGTGCTCCACTCAAATCCATACCCTTGGATAATTGCTGTTCTCTGAGTTCCATTTCATACAAGATCGCTTTTTGGTGCGGTCTCAGAGAGATCTTAATTTGACTGGGCTGTTCTACATCTTGTGCTCCTGATTTCAGTGAATAGAGGAATGCATCGTTTAAACACTGAATTGACTTCAGTACTGGTTCGTATGCCATTCTATTTCAAGATATCTTTCAGAGGTTTAGGCGTTGGCAAAAAAATCACGGAGGTCTTTTTCATGTTTTTCTTTGAGAAAGTGCTTAAGTTTCATATCAGTCTTTTTGATAAAGGGATTTTCTTGTTCTCGTAACTTCTTTTTATCAAATGTATTTTCGGAATGAGACATCACAAGCATCACCTTGAAAGGGTCCAATTGAATCATTGGATGCTTGTAATCATCTAAGAAGCTTCTTTCTTCTGAATGTGTTACATTTTCATCATAGCGATGACTCTTTGCATAACTGGATTTCCAAGCCATCGTTCCATTGGTTGCGTGATTGGGATTATAAGGTCCAAGACGATAAATCGTTTTAATATCAGAATAATACATATAGACTTCAGACGCCCCTGCTAGTTCTTTGGTAGCATTTGGTTTCTGCTTAAATGCATTGACTACTGCAGAAACACGACAGGGAGGATAGTAATCATCGTCATCCATTGCGACAATAATAGATCCCTTGGCTTCGTCGTTGAGTTTGTTGCGTTTGGCCCCAATGGTGAGTTTTTCATCGAGGGCGATGTACCGCGTGCTAGGAAGTTTGTTTTTCGCGATCGCGGAATCAATAAGATCCTTCACTTTGTCTTGTCCATCATCCAAGATGATCCATTCCATACGATCTTTCTTATAGTCCTGATGGGAAACCATTTCAATAAGATGTGAAATGAAACGTCTACGATTGTATGTGGGTGTAACGATTGACACAAAAGGATAATTTTTATCGTCTTGTGAACTCATCTAGTTTCTTTTTGTCGGAAAAGTTTAGACTCCTATGGGAAAACTACTTCTAGAGGTATTCAGGATTACCAATTAGGTTCTCCAGGATTAACAATACGCCCCTTGAAAGCTGGTGGTGGTGGTGGTGGTGGTAGCGGTGACATTGCATCATCTTTCTTGTCTTTGTCTGATTGAAGAAGGACTGACTTCAACTCACAGATGACCTGGTTAAAGGTCTTGGAATCCATTCCAAAGATACTCGGGTCTAATGTCTTGCCCACCAACTTTGCGGCATTCATTTCATAGGCCATCATTTTCTTCTTGGCTAACCCATCATAGGCTGAAGCAGAATACTGCCAGGGCCACATAAACCAAGGAATCGCATCTCCTTCTTTCGCTTCATAGATGGGTAAAAATGTAAACAAGACAGGAGCTTGCATATAATCCATCCGAGGCCCTTGAGGATTCATAGAGAAGAGATTTCCCCAATTAAGAGCACTAATCGCCCTATACAAGTAGTAAAAGACGACGATAAACTTAAATCCAGGAATCACGCTTCCATAAAAGAGAATGATCATAAAGATAAAATAAAAAACGCGATAGGGTGCAGGGCGACCAATAGCATCGTTTGCAGCGATCATTCCAAAGACGATGCCAAAGAAGAAGGGATAGATAATGGCAAAGGCCTGCATAAAGTATAAAAATGCACGCTGGAATAATCTTGTTACACTAAAAGAACCTGCTTCTGCTTGATCGCGTTGCAAGACTTGTGCTTTGTAGCGGTTGAAGGCGTCTTCCGTAATTCCTCCCAGAAGACTGGCAGGTGTGGGAATGGCATCTTCAAAAGGTTCTTTTAAATCTTCAAAATTTTCAGGGATTTTTTTCTGAATTTGGGTAAATTTTTGATTAAATTCTTCACGTTTTTTCAAAATATCCGCAGGAGTTTGTTTCACAATATTTTTAAAATACTTCTCAGCTTGTGCTTTTAAGTCTTCTAGTTCTTGTTTTTGTGCTGAAGGAATTTTCAGTTCTTTGTCTTTGATATACAACGTTATAAATTCACCAATCCGTCCCATTTCCTTCACAGGCTCATTAATATTGATCAAACTTTCCCATTGCGTCTTCATATCGGTGGACTTTTTGGTGTAATCGCCTTCGGCCAAACCTCCGTTTTTTTGCAGCCAATTTTCCCATTCTGTAATTCTTGCAATGGAGTTGCTTGAAAAATAATCAGTCGATTCGCCTGCTCCTATAATTTTCTCACGGCGCTGACGATATCCATCGATTTGTTTTTTCAAATCTTCCACTGCGGTAGCGGCCTTTTCATTTTGCTCATCGTATGCTTTACTCGCCTGTTCATTGTAGGTTAAGTTGAACAGGGCCCGGTTTATCCCATCAAAGATGCCCATCTGCTACTTGGACCTGTGAAAAACGTTTGTTAAAATCTACGCTACCAGGAGATGAGGAACAAGACGAGAAAATCAAAAGGAGACTACATTATCGCAATCCCCTCCTACAAACGTCAAGAGACTCTTCAAGAAAAAACATTAAAAATGTTGGAACATTATAAGATTCCAGCCTCAAAAATTTTTATTTTCGTCGCTGATAAAGATGAAGAGGAAACTTACCGGAATGCTCTTGATGCTAAACGCTACAACAAGATCGTCGTGGGTATAAAAGGCTTAGCCCCTGTACGAAACTTCATCGCGGGTTATTTTCCCATCGGCAAGAAAATCGTGTTTTGTGATGATGATATTAAAGGATTTTTAGAATTTGACGAGACAAAGAATCGTCACGAAAAACCATTAGTATCCTTAGACAAAGTCATACAACGAGGGTTCCAGGAATGTGCTAAAGCAGGATGTCGTCTATGGGGTGTCTATCCCACACCCAACGGATTCTTTATGAAAGATTCTGTCAGCACAGATTTAAAATTCTGTGTGGGCAGTTTCTTTGGCCTGATCAATCCTGGAAACAAAGCCTTGCATATCCCTATCAGTGAGAAAGAAGACTACTATCGCACCTTACGTATGTACCAGTTAGATGGATGCGTGGTTCGCTTGAATTTTGTCGCAGGCAAAACAGCCTATTACAAAGAACCTGGAGGTATGCAAACCGATCCTGAACGAAAGAAAAAACAAGAAGATGCAGTTGAATTCTTAGTCAAAGAATTTCCTGATTGGGTCAAGCGGAATCCTGCTCGCAAATCGGGTTTCCCTGAAATTCGTATCAAAGACACGAAGAAGAAAGAGGAGGATTAGAGGGCATACTTGAGGCCACCCATACCTCCAGCGACTTCAAACCAATTCAGATTCTCCACATAGATTGTCAGGTCATATACGTAATTCGTGTTGACTGGCAATGGATAGAAATCCACTTCCACTTGAAAATTCTTAATACGAGATGTATTGAGAGAGCCAGACGGCTGTGTATCAGGCGAATGTAATGTAAAATTATACACAGGAAGGAGGAGACCAGGACGACCAGACAATGTCTTCCAAGGGGTAATCTTTGTAAAATAGTCAATCGGTTTTTCTTCCTGAATCTCATTTCCATCACAGACGATTCGTAGTGATCGTAAGATACCCTGTTGCCCAGTAGGGATCAAAAGACCACTGGAGTTTGCCGCAGTATTAAGTGCAGAGAGACCTGGCGTAGGTGCAAACGGAGGTGTTGGATAATCCCACCAATTCGTGAAATTCGCAAATTGATTTCTATAGAGAAGACTATCGGAACGACGCTGAACAAAAATTAAACGTGTGACAGGATTGTGCGTGTACAGATCTAATAGTTGTCGTGTGTACAAGCCTGGGAAGGGATAAGGTGTGATCTGTTGCATACAATAACTGAGAGGCTGTGTCGCAAAGAGTTTTCGTTCTTCATCTGGTAAATAGACATATGTACACTGGAGTCGTGGATTGAGGAACCATTGATTCAAGGCAGGAATAGACGCCCCTACATCTGTTGCGAAGTAACGCCATTCTGCTTGTTGCTCATTAGACGCTACGTATTCAGGTTGATTGAGTTGAATGAGCGATGTATCTTGTGACATCTTGTACAAGGGACTCACGCGATATCCTGAAACATCCAAAATTGTATAGAGATTTTCAATGGAATTCAGAGTAATCTGGACCTCACAATCGTGGTACTGAAGACCTACAAGAGGAAGTGCAAGAGATGTAGCTTCTGAAAACCAAAAAGCTAATGGAACGTGAACATCTTGACCAAAAATCGATGGGCGATTTGTTTGGGCTCCCAAAGGCAGACTGGTATTTTCAAACACATTGGGATAGCCAATTTGACTGGTTCCTCCTGCATAGACACCTTCTGCAGGATTGGTCAGTTCATTGGTGTCCCCCACCATCGTGCGCCATTTCTCAAACGTTGTATTGTCATAGTCCAGGAGAGCTTTGGACAATAAATACGTTCCATCCACTTCTTGAATCTTTTGACCACCTACATAAAATCCTGCTCTCTGGATCAAGGCCGCACCGAGATACCGAACCCATTGGTATTGGTATTGTGCTGTTCGTTGTTGGGGTGTTTGATATTTGCTATAAATATCTGGAATACGGAATGTAAAATAAATGTCTGATAGCAGATCTCCTACGCGTTGAATTTTCACTCGGAGTTGAATGGGTTGTGAATAAAAAAGCTCATTCGGACCCTCCAGCAAGGTCGTCACACTTTCTTGACTAAAGTGTGTGTACTTTCGGAAGGTTTTATACCAAAACGTCATATCTGGATTTCCAGATAAGAGTACATTTTGTGCGCCGTAGGCGACGAGTGATAAGAGACCTCCACCAGTCATCCTTCTGTTCTAACTTGTAGGTTAGAATACCATAGCTTAAAATACCCTTTGGATTTCAAGTTAGGAGTTTCTTTGAAAGATTTACTCTTGCAAGTTGTATGTGGTGGTCCAATAGGTATCCACGAGATAAGGAGGCTTGTCCATCTCGGAAGACAAGGTCTTTTTGCTGACACCCAAATCCATTAAGCTTTGAATTTCCGTGAAAGAAGCTGCATAGGCCAAATAGATCAAGTTGCTCATATTTCCACGGAAGGCGCCAGCAAAATTCAAGTTGTTGTTGGTACCCAAATTGGCGACCTGGGAGCCATAGATGATTTTCTTGAGAGGGCTGAAACAGATCAAGTTTTGGAAATTCTGATAAGGAAGTGTGCCTTCAAAGGGTAACTTCTTTCTTAAATTGCCATTGATGTAGACTTCCAAGGAATTCTTGCGACACAAAAGGATGCAGTGGAACCATTTGCGGACGGGAACGTTTTCAACGTCCATAAAGGTAAAGGCATTGCGATAAGTGTTCATCACAACCCGGAGTGTATTGCTATTTCCTTTTACAAAGACACCAGGGCCCATTAAGGGCCAAGGATTAATGTAGCCTTTGTGCATCACGTGATGAAGAGTATCTTCACCTGTAAAGGTGGAAGGATGGATGAAAAGGAAGAAGCTGTAAGTAAATTCAATACCCGTGCGTTCATTGTCCGAAAGAGGGATTTGCTTGGCATTGGCAAATTGGTTTTTGTTTTGCTGGAAGGTCAGCATTTTGTCTTCTGCCGTAACCGTTAAGGGTAACAACTGCACATGTTTTCCACCGATACGCTGATAGCTCATAATCAAATACTCCAATGAGATAAAGACAAAAAAGAGCAAAGATAAGATGACTAAAACAAGGAGAACTTGCTGGAAAAATCCTTTGCCAGAAACTAACTCCAAAGCTCCACTTCCTTGGTTTGTATTGGACGACATCTACTACCTTTCTATTGTTTTTTAGAAAGTTAATGTTGATCTGGGATAAGAAAGACCCATTTGAGGGTAGGTGTAGGTGACTTCACCCGTGACGTTAAAGATGCTCTTGATCCATCCCCAGAAGCCTCCTGTGGTCATATCCGAAGGACCATTCATATAGATTCGGTACATTTGGTCGGGATTCAAGGCTGCATTGTGAACATAGACATTGCTGAGGAATCCATCAAATCCATTATATTGTAGAATCTTCAAACTTACACCATTCGGGTCCACCGTGTAGAAAGACGGCAAGACACACGAGCGAGCCAATTTTCCATCCAAATAGACATCGGTTGTACGACCATTGAGTACGATTCCTACACAAATCCAGCGTTGAAGTTCTACTTCAGGCAAATCGCAGATGGGCATCGTATCATTTAAGAGTTGACCGGAAGGTACTTGCGTAGGCTGGAACATCTTGTCAACATTGCCCTTCGTGAGTTGTTCTGTACCGGTAGCATTGGTATTGACACGAACCATCAACTTATTGTTGAAAGGACCGAGGCCAACGACTAACGTGGAAAGAGGAGTTCCTGTCGTAGAATTGGGTGCAAGTTCCAAAATGTGTTTGGCTTTTCCGACTTGATCCTTGTAGGCAGTGACATAGATCCAGGCTGTGATAGAATACTCACCACCCTCGTAGACAGCAGGTATTTCGTACGCTTTGGGCGAGGTTGCCGGATTTGCGGGGATGGCTGTGGTGACGATGGAGCGGCTGTCCAATCCCTGGCTTTCAAAGAAATAGGTGTACATATAATACAAAAGAACAACACCAACAATTAAGACAAGTACAGAACCTATCGTCTGCGCTGTCCCTCCGATATTCGGGAGAGCATTCTTCATTGCGTTCACTGAATTGTTCACAGCGTTCATCTTGTTTCTGATGAAACAAAGGTTTTTTTCCTATGCCTACGCATATTGTGTTTCCCAATCCAAAAGAGGTGAGCCAGGTCTCATTTTGGGACCACTGATGCATCCACCTCCCTCACAATTGGGCAAGTAATCAAAGATATTCATCGGAGCAGAGACACGTGGCTGTCCTGTTGTATCCGCATTCTCCTTATATTTCGCTTCGATCTGCATTTGTGTCAACTTTTCAGGGAAACTCTCTACAAAGGCCAACTTCCCAATGAGATTCGGATCTCCTGCAATGATCGGACCATAGGCTGCTCGTACATCTACCACATTCTGTGTACGTTTGGAAGCAACTATCTTTCCATTGTAATATATATCAAACCGACGGCCTTCGCGTGCAATGGTCAACAATGTCCATTTTTGGAAAGGAATTTCAGGAAGAGGAATCGTTTCTTCAAAGACGATTTGCGTTTGAGGAGTATCCGCAGGAGCATTCCCACTAGCTAAGACAGGAACACCCATTCCTGTGGTGCGAACGACAAGTTGAGCACTGGCCGCATTGGGTCTTCCCGCATCAGGAGATGCTAAGAGTTCAACACGGATGACATTGCTAATGTTGAGTACATTGACGTATCCTGAATGTGCACAACGAGAGCAATCATTGCCTATGCATTTGCAAAGGTTGTATTGACCCGTGGAACACTCAGGTTCACCAGGATTGGCAGATCCTGATGGATTGCAGAGGACCATCGTACCAGTCTTTTGCGCTTGAAGAGGATAGACAAAGGCCTGGATGGTTCCTGTATTCGTTGAATTCAGCAAGAGCCGTGTGACATCCGAGGTCGCAACCTGTGGCTTCTTTGCTAAATTAAATGGACCCATAGATTGATTGGGTTTGGTATCTCTCAGTCGTTTGAAAAATGTCCAAAAGACTAAGAAAGCAATTGCAATCGCAATAATGCCCCACATTCTAATCTAGATGTTTATTTACACTGCGCCGTAGCCATTTCATCAGGACTAAATAAACTTTTGTCGGCAAGAGGGGGAGTTGATTTGCTGACTTCTACTGCACTTAATGCACGATCCCAGTATTTAAAATTCATTACACGAACGGATCCACGGAATGCATCAGGTGTGCTGAAAAAATAAGCATTGGAAGTTAAGGGTGTATATCTCAATGTGCGTGTCCCGTGAAGTTTTCCATTGAGATAGACTTCAAGAAGCTCAGGCAAAAAGACGATGGTAAGACGAAGAACTTGTTTGGTCGGTACGTTTAAGAGAGTGGGTGCTGATTCATACACTTTTGTGCCGTCTCGCTTCTGTGTAATCGCGGATACGACAAGATCATTGGTATTTGGACTTAAATATGCAAATATGTTGGACTCAGGATATTGTTGAATTAAATCTTCAGGTTCAGATGCATCCACTACAACAGGTGTATTCGAGCGATACAAAAAGACCCGCTTGCGGTTGGAAAGAATTTGTTCATTGTCCATATAGATATCTTGCTGAATGGTGAAGCCATAGGGCAAACTCCGAACAACATTGGCGCTTATATCAAACAACGGAGGCGCATCTTTCCAGAAAAGTTCACCATCCGTTGTATTCGCTAAGGGAAAAATACCTCCATCCCCTGATGTAAAGCTAAAAATGGGTGTCAGTGAATAATGGATAATTAAGAGTATAAGAAAAATAATGAAAAGGGCCATCGCGAAAGAAAACAGCATTGAACCCATTCCCGTGCCTTCAGCGCCCACATTTGTTTTCAAAAAGGATCCGACTGACGGCATATTTCGAACAGAAGACGTTACACCCGAAACAGTTTTTTGTATCGGGTTTAACAGGGCATTTAGTTCTAACTTGCGTGTTGTCGCCATTCTAACTACCTACTCAGTATTATTATTAGAGTCGGATTCATCAGTTCGTTTCTTTTTGCGTGTTTTCATACCTTGTTTGGGACCCTTTTCAGCATCAAAACTAATCGATTTATAATATTTCTTCGTCTCGGATTCCTTGCATCCACGGAGCTTTTCACGCAAGTAGCACACAAAGGAGATTCGCGTGAAGGGTTTTTCACCTCCGAGTGTGCCCGTAGAGGGATCATCAAAATAAATTTTGGGAAGCTTTTTATTATACTCCTTGTCGTCTGCTGTTTCATACAACTCAGTATTGCAATGCCATTCGTGAACATCCATCGCAAGAAAATCTCCAGTGCGAAGGTTGAATCCAACTCCATAGCGAGGAAACATTGTATAGCCTCCGTGATACTTCCCCCGCTCAATTACCGATAGATTTCCATAGCCCTGTTTAAAATCGCCATCGTCCATATGGAGACCTGTGCGGAAGTTGCGATTCACAGTGACCGATGAAAAGCAAGTATCACCGATTCTGTACATCGGTTTCTCATCCGCTGCCTTTTTTTGAAGAGCATAATGATCGGGAACTAGTTTTTTAAAGACATCATTGAGGGCTTCAATAAAGGGAATTCCCGTCTTGTAGTACTTGAAATACTTTTGTGTGTAGGATGTCAAACGACAAGGAAGACCCATAAAGGGTGTTTGTTCAAAATAACCCAAGACACTACTAAAGACGTTATTGTTCACACGCATTTTACTGACTTTGCCATTTTGATAATATCGCGCAGACCACCCAGTCACAGCTGTTGGCTTTCGCTTCTTCCAGTAGGCTGAATTCAGTTGAATGGGTCCCGCCGCAGCCCCGCGATTGCGACTTGCCGCAGCCGTGATGTAGTAACTTTCCCAGCCTTGCGTGACAAGATCGTGGGGAATGACATTCTTGCGAAACTTGGCTAAAAGTTTCTTTTCGCCTGTATCCGGGTCTTTGCCATACACATCAGTATCTTCTTCCACTAATATTTTGATAGCCTTGTCATCAAAGTATGTTCCTTCTTTGGCTTTGATTTGGTCGTTGGTTAAAATCGGTTCTACAACAAGCTCCTTTGCTTTGGTAGATGCTTCTTTAGCAGCTTGTTTTGGAAGCTGCAGTCCCTGTAAAATTTTCTCTTTTTTGGATCCTCCTTCGGCCATTCTACTCTGGCAAGAGAAGAGTTCTAGGATCCTTTGTTAACAAACCAAAGAATACCTCCAAGCGTAATTGTACTTGCCACTCCAATACCCAATCCTTTGATCATCGCTCGGAGATCGGCTTCCGCAAAATCGTCAGGTTTCACGACAGGACTTCTTCCTGATGCGCCTAAACGTCTATAGAACTCAATCGACTGCAGTTCCGTAAATTGAGGCTTTCCGAGTGTTTCATTGACTTTGTTGTGTACAGCCACTGTCCACTTGAACAAATCATCGCGGCGATCCAAAAACGGGGTAATCGGCATTTGCTTTAGAAACGCAGTGTAGTGCTCACGACAGATTGGACACGGAATAAGATAAGCAAACGCTTCAAAGAACTCTTTCGCCGCTTTCTTATGCCCATACGTTGGTTTTACGGGGTATCCCAATGCACAAATATGCATCGTATGCCAAAAGAAAGGTCCCCACGAACTCGGTGGCAAATGCATCTTTCTATCTAAACGTCGGAAACCATACTTCACATAAGAAACCGCAGATGTTCCACTTTCAAAAAACAACAAAACATTGTGTCAATTGTGGCCAACACGGACATACCTATCGCGATTGTCAAAGTCCTGTTACCAGTTTTGGTACGATCTTGTTCCGTATCAACAACAAAGGGTGGAGTCAAGAAAAAATCCTCAGCCAATTCTCCCAAAGTCTCACAGGCCTTGAACCCGTCTTTCAACAGATTGAAGTTCTCTTAATTCAACGTCGTGATAGTCTTGGCTATGTAGATTTATTGCGAGGCAAATACTCTGTCAATGATGCAGACTATATTCGCAAGCAGCTTCACGGAATGACAGATGCTGAACGGCAACGTCTCGTTGATAGAGACTTTGATGTCTTATGGGCAGAAATGTGGGGCACTGAATCTGCCGATCAGCAATACAAAAAAGACAAAGAAAACTCACGAAACAAATTAATGGCTCTTCGTGAGGGCATAACCCTGGATGTATCCGGCAATAGAGCAAACTTGCAAGATTTTGTCAATCAATGTGAAGTCCATTGGGAAACACCCGAATGGGGATTTCCAAAAGGACGTCGTGATGGGAATGAGTCAGATTTAGAATGCGCTTTACGAGAAATGAAAGAGGAAACAGGATTGCGTGATACGGAGATTCAAATCGTTCATAATCTTGAGCCTCTCAATGAAACATTTTTTGGATCCAATCATATTCATTATTGTCACAAATACTTCATAGTCTATGTTCCGGATGGAAGTCAAGTATCGTACAATCCAGAGAATCCACATATGCGTCGTGAAATTGGTAATCTGGGCTGGTTTACCTTGAACCAAGCTCTAACAAAAATTCGTTCTGATAATGTGGAGAAACGTGAAATACTGCTTCGTGTTGGAACGCTTCTGCGAAATTTCTGCGCGTTGTCTCATCCACTTTAGGAAATCTTCAGAGTAGGATAGAATGAACGCGTTGTCTGATGAAGAACTCATAGAACAATGGCGCACCTTGGGGACAGATGTAGACATCTCAGACCAAGAGGCGGTAAATGGGATGCTGCAACAACGAAATGCAATGGTGCAAACAATGAAAACCCGCAACCTCTTTCCTCAAAAAGATATGAATGAAATGGAAGGAGATGCTGGTTTGTATCCTGCAACGGATGATCCTCTTTTCTTGCAAAAATTATTGCGAAAACAGGAATTTGCTGAAAACAAGCAAATGTCTGTTGCAGAGTCAATTCGCCGAGGAATTGATCCGTGCAAAGGAAGCAGGGGATTTGAATTAAGTCCAACTCAACGTTTTGTGGGGCAGTTCCTTTCTCCGAAAACACCCTATATGTCTGCACTGCTCTATCACGGAGTCGGTGTTGGTAAGACGTGTAGTGCAATTACAGTCGCGGAAGGCTATCTTGAAATGTATCCTCGCAAACAAGTGATTATTATTGCCCCGCGCAATATCCAACCCAACTTTTCCCGTGAAATCTTTTCGGAAACCAAACTTCAATTGGGAGAGGACGATGAGCCCAATCAATATTTAGGATGCACTGAAAATACCTATCTCAAACTCACAGGTACTGAATATAGTCGTGACAAAGCTTCCATTCTCAATCGTGTCAATCATTTGAAAGCAAGACGCTATCAATTGGTTGGGTATTTGGCCTTTTACAATTATATTAAAGATATATTGGATCGCGAAATCTCAAAATCACTCAAAGGCGAACGTAGAGCTCAAGAAGTTCATCGTGTCTTAAGCAAACGCTTCTCGAATCGTCTCATTATTATTGATGAAGCACACAATGTTCGTGATTTAACCGAAACATCGGATGATACTGCGGATGCGCCTGGTGGAAAAGCGGAATTAAGTGAAAGTTTGGCAGGCAAACGTCTGACTCCGTATTTGAAACAACTTTTAGAAGCTGCGCAAGGGACTAAGCTTCTTTTGTTAACTGCAACACCTATGTACAATAGTTACAAGGAAATTATTCCACTGCTGAATCTTTTACTGATTAATGACAAGAAAGCTCCTGTCTCCGAAGCCGATTTTTTTAATGCGGATGGTACATTTCTAGAAGGCGGGGAAGCCAAGTTTGGAATGTACATTCAGGCCTATGTTTCCTTTATGCGTGGAGAAAATCCTTTGGCCTTCCCTCTCCGCTTGGAACCGACTGGCGTTCCGCGTGTCACAACCTGGCCTGCACGGGATCCTCTCGGAAATGAGATTGACAATGATGATCTGCGTAGCCAAATAGTAAATCTTCCCTTTGTAAAAACACAACATTCCGCACAGGGTCTATCAGATTACCGCGCAGTTGTTTCTCGTCTTATCGCCACCGCTGGATTACGTCTTGCAGCCTCCGATGGAATGGTGCAGGCAGGAAATTTTATCTTTCCTTCGAGCGTCGGTGGTGCCCCTGAGACACGCATTCGTGAACAAGGGTTCAAAGGTGCATTTTCTGAAATTCGTGAATCCAAACAATTTCGTTTGAATCCTGGTGTGTCTCCTACTTGGCTGCACGAGTCTGAATTAGGAAATTATTCTCCCAAATCGGCAGAAATCATTAAACGTCTTCGTACATCGACAGGAGTCAGTTTTGTCTATTGTCGTTTCGTCTTTTCAGGAGCCTTGTCTGTTGCTCTCGCCTTAGAAGCTAATGGATACGAAAATGCCAGCAAACCTTCAGGCTATTTGAAAGATGCCGTCTTGTCTCCAGGAGGAAAACAATGCGCACGATGCCCCAAAAAACAAGCCGAACACGCATCCGCAGACCATCCATTCAAGCAGGCAAAATATGTCTTACTCACAGGTCGTGATGATTTAACACCCAACAACAAAGAGTCTATTGAATTGGCGACTGCCTTAGACAACAAAGACGGATTCAATGTGAAGGTGGTTGTCGGATCCCAAGTCGCCTCTGAAGGTATTGATTTGAAGTTTATTCGTGAAGTAATGGTCTTTGATAGTTGGTACCATTTGAACAAATTAGAACAGGTCATTGGTCGTGGCATTCGATTCTGTTCTCACTCCGCCTTGGAAAAGGAAAAACGAAATTGTACAGTCTCTCTTCTTCTCAGCACATTCCCAGACGCGCAAAATCAAGAAACGATTGAAATGTATCAGTATAGAATGGGATTTGAAAAGGCCTTTCAAATTGGTACCATTACACGTGTAATGAAACGTTATGCGGTAGATTGCAATCTAAATCGTGATGCTGTCTTGATCCAGGGATTAGATCCGATTGATGTAGAAGATAGTCAAGGGGAAACACGTTATGGAGTTGAGATTAATGATGTACCCTATACAAGTGTCTGTGACTGGATTGACACGTGCGATTACCGATGCGCAGTTGAAGTTGATATCAATCCACTCGAAGCCGATGAAAGCACTTATGACGAATATGCCGCACGATGGAGAGTGTATCAGATTAAACAGAGACTCCGCAAATTGTTTGAACGTCAACCCTTTTATCGGTTTGATGATTTGCAACACGATCTTGTAGATATCCCTCGTGTAGCGATCGCGGCGATTATGAGTGATATCGTTGGCAATCGTTCGTTCCGTATCCAGGTCCGTGATGAAACAGGATATATTGTGTATAAAAATGGCTTTTATTTATTCCAACCGGATAAGATTCGTGATACAGGTATTCCTCTCGCATTGCGAGCAGCCTTGTTCCCTGTGAAGCAGGATTCCTATGAAGAATTTGAGGAGGTTGCGGTGGCAAGACCCAGTGCGGTTGCGGAATCCACGGACGCTCGAAGAAATGTCGCCGCACCTCAGGCAGTGGCCCAACAGACAGAAGCAGAACCAGTTGATGAAGTGCGTGGAGATATTGCTGCTTTCTGGAATGCAATGGAGACCTTCTTTGAAAGTATTCAAGAAGGTACATTACCCCCTGCCAAATCGGATAAAGAGATATTGCCCAAATCCGTTGAACTTGCCTTGCGAAATCGTTACACAACCACAACATTGAATAAGAGAGTGTATGACAAAGCTTACAATACCATCAGTATGGTCTGCCGATTTTACACCGATATCAAGGCCAATGAAGGATGGCGTGAAATGCTGACCTATGCGGCAGCGAAATTTGTCTGGGATGAAATTCTTAATATAGAAGAACAATACGCCTTGTATAAGGCCAAGAAAGATGATCCATCTCTTCTTCTCAGTATAGTATGGGAAGATCATATTTTGACCTATGATGAAGAAGTTATCTATAGACGAGTGAATCCTGCAACAGGAAAGCTAGAATACAAATGCGGTGATGGAGATTGTTCAGCAGCTCTTGTCACGGCAATCGAAACAGATGAAGAATCTACTGATGGAATGCGGAGCCTCAGAGCCAATACTGCAACAACAGGCAATCCCTATGGAACTATGAATTACAAAAATGGACTTTTTGTCTTTAAGACAAACAAACCTGTCGCACCCAGTACATCTGTAGCGTATGAGAAACAGGAACGAGGTTCTGAATGTGCAAATGTTCCGAATATGCCCCCTCACTATGCTCTTTTAGAAGAGATTGGTCGCATTGCCCAAGGCACCTTAGGAACGAATCTAGGGTTTGTTCAATCCGAACTCCAAGAAGCACAGGCTCCTCGTTCAGTAAAAAATTCGACACGTGCGTGTGCACTGACAGAAATTGCTCTTCGTTTCTTTGATGAATTGAAGATTCAAGAGAAGCGTTGGTTTTATCGCCCCCTTCCCACCTTTTATACAAAACATCCTGGTATTTTGCGAAAAAAGGCTGCCTAAGCAAATTTGAAGGGAAGTATCCTAAGTAAATAGGGACAGCCATGGAAGGAATTGAAACTCTTGCACTCTTTGAAGAAAAGGTCAGTGTCACACCACGTGACTTGGCCAATCCAAAACTGAATATTCATAGTGTGATTCTTACAAAGCTCGCTGAAAAGCTGGAAGGTCGCTGTTCTCTTCACGGATGGGTGGTACCTCACTCTATGAAAATTCTCTCCCGATCTATGGGCTACCTTGAACCTGGGCGCTTCACGGGCGATGTTGTCTTTCATATTCAAGCGCAGGGCAAAGTCTTGAATCCTCCATCAGGCTCCCGTCTTGTTTGTGATGTCATTGGAAATAACAAAATGGGTCTCTATGTAAGCTATAAACGAAAGATGAAATCCATCAACAAAAAGACAAAACAGACTCTTACACAAGATATGGATGCCATAAAAATTATCCTCCCTCGTGATCTTCATTTTGGAAATGAAGAATTTTCCAAGATCCAAGTCGGTGATAAAGTGCACGTGGAAGTCAAGAAATCCCGTTTTCAAGTCAATGATGCTTTTATCTTGAGTGTTGGTGTCTTTGAAGGCAAAGTTGGATCCGATTATGTCGCACCAGAAGTGGAGGAAGAAGAGAATGTACAAGTTGAGGAACAGGGGCCTGGGCGGGCGGCTGCAGAAGTCACGCAGCGCTTTGAAGAACAAGTCTCCAAAGAAGAAAAGAAAGAAGGGGATGAGGAAGAACTGCAGTTTACCATTGAGGATGATGAAATGCCTCCTCTGATTAATGCGGAAGGCCGAGTTGTTCAAGAGACCGGTCCTAGTCAATCCTACCGAAGTGCTGGAACTCTTGTTGCTGGCATTCCTTATGCATCAGGAGAACCCATCTATTTCAATGCCACCAAACTTGATGCTTATAAAGAACTTGATCCTCGCTTCCCTGCAAAGTTTACGGAAGATGGAAAAGAATGGCCTTCCGTGGAACATTATTATCAAGCGATGAAATTCCCTACCTCCCCTGAGTATCAGGAACAGATCCGCAAAGCACCGACAGCTTTGGCTGCTCAGAAACTTGGCAAGAGCAAAGACCCCCGTTATCCGATCCGTGCGGACTGGAAAGAACAGCGTGAAACCATTCTCCGACGAGGTATCGTTGCCAAGTTTGATCAAAATCGTGCCCTCTTTGATCTTCTAATGAAGACATACCCAAACCCTCTTATCTTTGCCGACTCCAACGATGCTTTCTGGGGATACGGGCGCACGAAAATGGGACAAAATCGTCTGGGTCGTATCTTGATGAACTATCGTAATACACATACCGGTATGGAAGCCTTGAATTAATCTATGCGGAAAAACCTGTCTTGAAAGAGTAGACTTGAAGACAAGAGAGTATGAGTAGCTCTGTAAATACTTTAACAAATGAAGAATATGAAGATAGAAAATTTGTTCTTGCAGAACTCAAGAAGTTAGTCAAATCAGAACAAGAACAAATTTTTTTAATCGTGAAGCGCTATCATTTGGAATATAGTGAGAATAGCAATGGGGTTTTTTTTGATTTGAGTCGTGTCCCGAAAGAAGCCTTTCTTGAAATCAAAAAGTTTTTGGCGTTTTGTCAAACCAATCAAAAAGACTTTGAAATCCGTGAACGTCAGATGGAAAGTTCCCGTCTCCATATTGGTGAAACAACCTTTGAGTAATAGGCTAAAGCGATATCACGAAGTCTAGATAGACTATGGCAGCGCTTTTTCCAAAAATTTATGACGTTATTGATGCAAATCCGAATAAAGATGCAACCCTCCGTTGGTGTGAGCCCACTTCAACGCAAGGTTCAAAGGAAGATGTCTGGGATATCTTTCACGTAAAGCCACTTTCACCTCCCGGTGCTCTTTCCGTGATGCTGACATCCACGGATCCCATGTACGAACTTGGATCCCTTGCTCTTAAAAAGCAACTTCTGACAGAACATCTTCTAGCCGTTCATACACGTGTCGATACGGAACTGATTGGTCGTCGATTTCCTCGTCGCAAAATTCAAGATCTTCTAGCTGCAGAAGTATCTGCACAGGCTCCGAGTGGATCAGCTTTGTTGGAAGAGGTTCTTTGTGAACTCTTCCACATGCAAAAAATCCAGTTTCATCGCAAATCCAAACGAATCACATTTTATCCACCTGATCTCCGTCTCTGGCGATCTGATCGTCCTCTTTTATTCGCTGAAGAAGACAATACGTGGATCTTCACACCGACCCGATCCCAATCTCTCGCCGATTGGCTGCTTGCAAAAGAAAACGAAGGATGGTCTCTTTCTTGGCCTACGGCGGATGGCAAACTTGAAGATATCAAGTCAAAACTTTTGTCTTACCAAGTTGTTTCCCAAACCAAAGCGAAAAAAGATGATCTTGCGAAAGCGCTAGGTCGTATTGAAGCAATCAAACAACTCCAAGAACTTCGGTTGACGATCGACCCAGTAAAATTGGAAACGCCCTAAGGAGAAGTTCAGGTTTCAAAATAGAACTGAGAAGATGGAGCTTCTTTCCGATGATGCTAAAACGCTTCGTGACATGGTGACCAAAGAGTGGTTTCCACACGAAGAACGAGAATTAGAAGCAACCTTTGGTACAGAAGGTGTCGTGGATTCCACGCGCTTTCTTGCAGTCGCCCAACGCTTGAAATCCAAAGGATTGAAGGAAATCCGTCAACCAGATCGTCTTACCATTTCCTTGGAAGATAACACCCGGTACACGATTCAAGGAGAAGGAACGATTGCCAAATATTGCGAGGACAACTCCTTGACGAACAAGGCTGCCGTTCCAATGATCAAAGACAGAGCAGGTGATCTGCATACACTTGATCTGAAGGATTACGATACACGTATCAAAATCCGTCGTGAATTGCCCTTGGATATGAATGATCCTCGTGTGAAGTCTCATTTGGCCACTTGGGATCAACGCGTGAAGTTCTTTCGTCTCATTCAACGTTGGACCTTCGTCGGAAATGGTGTCATCTTTGACTTATCAATGGTGCGCAGTACGAAAAAAGATGAACGTGGCCTTTGGAAACAGGTGAAGACTTTCTATGATGAGTATCTGCAACATAACATATTGAAAGAACAGCCATCCTATGAGATTGAAGTAGAATTGGATCGGGCATCGGAATATGCGAATACCCCTGACAAAGCGGTCCAGGCGCTCATCCAAGGAATGGGTGATGTCTTGAAAGGCATTCAGCGCAATCCTATCTTGATTCGCAATTCTGTTAAAGAAAAAGTTCTGGAAGGATACAAAGCACTTGTTGGTGGAAGTGACGAAATCGGCAAACGAGGCTTTCGTGGAGTGCAGCCTGTGACGTTAGAGGTGAAGAATATGAGGAAATACCAATTCAAGCGTCAAGACTATAATATCCGATCAGGATACAATGTGACAGATAAAGCTGATGGTCTTCGTGTAATGGGCTATTGTGACCCGAAAGGTGAATTGTTCCTCTTAGATATGGCTCTCAATGTCTATCGCACAGGACTCAAGAAGCCGCAATGTGCCTCCACGTTGGTCGATGGTGAATGGGTGACACAAAATAAAAATGGTGAGCCTATTCAAATGTTTATGATCTTTGATATCTATCACGGAATAAATAATAACAAAGTGGATTCCTTAGCTTTCTATAAGACACAGGAAGAAAGTCCTACACGATACAAAGCTCTGATGCAATGGATTACCGAGTGGCGAAATGAAGGAGGACCCAAACGTCTTGTCACAGGGCTAACGCCTGCCAATAGTTTGAAAGTGATGGAAAAGAAATTCTTATTTGGAGAAGGCACTCCTGCTTCCTTCAATGATGATATCTTCGTCAAATGTGGTCAAATGTTGTCTCGTGATGTCAATTACCATACAGATGGTCTTATCTTGACTGATAATGCTGCAAGTCTACCTGACCGGTTTGGTGTTCGCTTTAGTCAACAATTCAAATGGAAGCCCTCCAAAGACAACACCATTGACTTCTTGGTCAAACTTGTGAAGGATCCCGAAACAAATCAAGACAAACTCACGGACATCATTCGCCCTGATAGTCAAGATACACTCAAATACAAAACACTTCGTTTGTACGTAGGCACGAGCGCCGATCCTGCGTATGATGATCCTCGTCGTACCATTCTCCTCGTCCGAAAACTGCCGTCTGGTCGTGTGGGTGGAAAGGGTGCAAAGAAATATCGTATGCGCCCTGTTCTGTTCACACCCAAGGAGTTTGAAGATTCAATGGCGAGTATCTGTTATCTGGAAGCCAAAGAAGATGTTGCAACAGGAGAATTTGTTGTACGATGCACAACCCACGATGATGCTCCAGGAGAAGCTACAGGAGACCCCATTACAAACAATAGTATCGTGGAAATGCGATATGATCCTGATCCGACGCTTGCAGGAGGATGGAACTGGGTTCCCATTCGTGTGCGCTATGATAAAACGGAACGATTCCAGAGTGGTGCTATTGATAAAACATTGAACAGCATAGAAACAGCAGAAAGTGTTTGGGCTAGCATTCACGATCCTGTCACGCAGTATATGATTACAACAGGAAGTGATGTTCCCTCAGAAGAAGAAAAGAATGAATTGCAGGTTGCGAAGGAACGCAGTGTGGCACTAGGAAGTCGCTATTACCAAAAGAAATCCAGTATCAAAAATGTGGGACTCGTGAAAACAATGGCCAGTTTCCACAACATTGTCATTAAAGGAAATATCTTAACCTATTCCATCCTTGCAAGGTCAGGTGTACTTCCCACGGAAAAAGGAAAAGTCATTGATACATCTATTGGAAAAGGTGGTGATCTTGGACGATATATGATGGGTGTAAGTCATTTACTTGGAATTGATATTGATGCGGATGGTATTCGTGATCCGGATGAAGGTGCGTATCGTCGCTATATGAATTACCTTGTGGAAGACGAACGAAAGAGAATGAGTACAACACCTGCTATGTTGTTCTTAATTGGTGATTCTAGTAAATCCTATGCAGATGGATCGTCAGGTATGAACCAGGAAGAAGGAGATATGATGCGTGCAGTCTTTGGAAAAGTACCTCCAGCAGCCCGCATTCCTCCGTATGTGGAGGGCAAATTCAAAGATGTCTTTAAAGATGGTGCGGATCTTATTACGTCTATGTTTAGTATTCACTATTACTTTGAGAAGAAAGAGGTATGGGAAGGATTCCTGAATAACATTCGTGATAATTTGAAGGTGGGAGGATACTTTACCTGCTGTTGCTTTGATGGAGATTATGTGACATCCCTTCTCTCAGGAGAAGAAAAAGGAGGAAGTATCCTGGGAACAGATCCTACCACGAATTCCATTCTCTGGAAGATCACCAAAGAAAATACACTGAGTGAGACACTTCCCAGCACACCTGAAGAAGGATTTGGTCACGCGATTGATGTTGAGTTCCTAAGTATTGGAAGTGTCCACCGCGAATATTTGGTTTCTATGAAGCTCCTCACTGAGCAACTCCAAAGTATCGGATGTGAACTTGCCAATCCAACAGATTGCCAAAAAATGAACGTTCCTGGCCCCACCCAAATGTTCAGTGAAACCTACGCCAGTGACCCTACCAATCCAACAGCCTATCCGATGAGTGATGAAGTGAAACAATTCTCGTTCTTGAATCGCTGGTATATCTTCCGTCGGTATGGGAAAACAGCAGGTGAACGACAAGTTGTAGAAGAAGCTCCTGTGGCTGTGTCGGCTTGGCAACAAGCTCCTGCATCCTTTGCATACAATCCTACATCTCCTGTGTACCACCCAACATCTCCTCTCTTTGGTCCCCAAGGAAACACTCCCCGATATGGTGCAACTCCTCCGTATGCACCCGCGGCATCTACAACACCTCTCTATGGTGCCCCAACCTCTCCTCAGTATGCCCCTGAAGGAACAACTCCTCTCTACAGACCTACCTCTCCTCAATATGCACCTGAAGAGTCCCACACTCCCAAGTATGGTGTGCCTACCTCTCCTCAATATGCACCTGAAGGATCTACAACTCCTCTCTATGGACCAACGTCTCCTTATTACGCACCCCAACAACTTGCGGCAGATGCAAATGCTCTTGGCACTCGTCCTGCTTCTACAGGGTGGGGATCTCTTCCTCTTTCAGGGGATGCGCAACAGAATGCCGCTTTGCGCATCGCTGCACCCCAGCTCCCTGCTGTAGCAGAAGACGATGAAGCTCTTCCACCTTCTCCTCTCTATAGTGTCAATCGCACAGAAGAAGAAATGATTGCCGAGTATGAAGCAAAAGTTGCACGGATCAAAGCGAAAGCGCGCACCCAGCGTCTTGCCGCTCCTGGTCCGCAACCCACAGAAGAGCAACTCAGGGAAGCCGAGGATGCTGCTATTCAAGCGAGTATTGCACGCTACCAAGCCGCACTTGCTCGTACACCTGAGTATGGTACACCTCCAAAAGAAGGGGAAGGTCTCGTCACCGCTGTCGTGGAAGGAGGCGCACGCACGATTGCGGTGGAACGCGACAAAGCCGCTGGTCCTCAAAAGAAATACAAAGCCAGTGAAGTCTTCCGCTTCTTTGGTCGTGCTGAACTGAAGGATGCACTAGGAATCAAGGATCCTGGAGCAGCTCGCTGGCTTGCTCTCTCTGCTCCTTTCCCTATCGAGGACAATGGTGTTGAATATCCCACGATCAACCATTATCTTGCGGGGATGAAATATAAACTTGCAACAGACAAACCTGAATTGGCGGTGGATCTCTTTAGTAAAAAGGGCACGATTCACACCAAATACTTGCGTCAACGCGAACAAATTGCTCAGAAGCACAAAGGTGACAAAGAAAAGAGTCAAGTCAAGGAACACGAAGATCAAGAACTACTTCGTGCAGAAGCAGCGGATGTCGCGGAAGCCTCTCTGCCCAAAACGATTAAGCGCTACAAAGCGCAGTATGATGAAGCCAAATGGCTCACTCAGAAAGATGATGTCTTATACAAAGCCTTGAAGCAGCGCTGGGATAACGATGAACGTTTCCACAAAATTATTGAGGCCGCGCGTACGAATAACAAATATCTCTTGTACTACACAGGCTCTTCAACGATTACTAGCTTTGGTGGTGTCAGACGAGAGGATGGTACGATTGATGGTGAAAACCAAGTTGGCAAGATTCTTATGGAGCTCTCAGGATATCCTCCTGTGTAAATTTGAGGGTTCAACGCCCATTGCTAAATGTATCACAATGACACACCTCTGGGAAATGGAAACGCTATGGTTTGAACCACCAAGACATGAAACGATTTCAGCAACCTTTACGTATAAAAGCTGGGCCGAATTTCAAGAATGTAAACCTCACAAACTTTGGAAGCCTTACATTCTTTCCTCGTGGAGTTGGAAATCCAAATCACAAACAGATGCAGTTGTAAAAGGTGTCAATCGTGATCCCAAAAAACACGTTCTCGAATTTCGTGCAACATTGGCTTCGTTCAAACAAGAAGAGCCACCCGTTTCCGCTCCCGAAATCCAAAAACTCCAAATCGTCTTCCTGTCTCCCTCACGTTTTGATGGAATGCATCGTGTAGAGATCATTGTAAACTATGACGATGAAGAGTCTATTCGTGAATGGCTAAAGAACCATATGCCTAGTTTATGGAAGCTATGAGGCGAAACGCCACCGAGGTTCTAATTGACTTGCTGTCCAGTAGACACGTTTCAGAAGTAAATCACGTGGAGGACGAACTTCTTCCTGTAGCACTTTATAAAACTTATACAGAGGTTGATTTTTTTGGCTAAGAGATACTGACACACAATAGACAGGAGAGGGAATATCTCTGAGCAAAGTTACAGCTTCTGTATCACAAACTGCAACACGAATGTAAATGACATCATTTGTTTCGTACCAATAGGTAAGGTCAGCATTTAACCCTTTACATAAATGCGCGAGTTGTTTGAAAAAAACCTGATTGGCAGACTCTTTCGGATTTACAGGGTACGCTAAAAGTATATGAAAACAGACCATATCTAACGATACCTAGGAAAGAAGCTTTAGAAGGCAAAAATTGAGGAAAGCTAAAGTCAAATGGACAAGCCAAGTAGATGCCTGAATCCTGGGAAACTCTCTGTCATAGATACAAACATCCTCGCGATGACCGCATTACCTTCTACGAACCTACCCACACCTATACGCTCGATGGATCTTCAAAGGGGCTGATCTCAGGAACAGGATTCATTCACAGCTTCTTTGGTCACGTGGACACGGATGAAGTCATTACGAAAATGATGGCCTCGAAGAAATGGCCTGCGAGCAAATATTTTGGAATGACACGGGACCAGATTAAGAAGCAATGGGATGAACTCAAGAATGATGCATCAACAAGAGGAACTGCGATGCATTTAGGGATTGAACAATTCCTCAATGGAGCCCACGATGTCATTCTCCCCGAAATCAAGGCCTCTAAAGAATTTCAGTTCTTCTTGAATTTCTGGAAAGACTTTGGGGATGATTTGGAGCCTTATCGGGCAGAATGGTCTGTCTTTTCGGAAGCGCATAAGCTGTGTGGTCAGATTGATATGCTGTTCCGACGCAAATCCGATGGAAAATTCGTGATTTACGATTGGAAACGATCCAAGGAAATTAAGACCTCCAATGAGTACCAGAAAGGGTTGGCTCCTTTGAATCACTTGGACGACTGCAACTACTGGCATTATAGTCTTCAATTGAATATTTATCGATGGATTCTTGAAAATCTCTATGATATTCCCATTGCAGAAATGTATTTGATTATCTGTCACCCCAACAATAACAATTATATTCGGATGCGTCTTAACAGACTGCAGGAGGAAGTGGAAGCGATGCTAGCCTGTCGGAAACGAGCTCTGGATGAGAAATGGCATCAGCCTGTGAAGCTGCCTTTGCCTGACGAAACGGAGATAGTGGAAGATGATTATGCCTTCCTTCAGGATTAATTCCAACCTTCATATTGAACTTCCAACTTGTCTGTATAGAGCAACTGGTGGTAGATACAACAGCCTAAGATATAACGTGCCACTATTTCATCATGGTATTGATCATAAAGTGCATACATATCATTCTTTAATTCGCAGGTACCTTCCAGATTTTTTTCATAGGCTTCAATGTTGACAGCATCCTTTCCAAACCACGAGGAGATTTTCTGAAGTCGTTCCCATATATATTCCTTATCAGATTGATCCCATTCGTGGTGGAAATTACCACCCGTATAGTGTTCGTGACAGATACGACCTCCAAAGATGCGTATATCTGAAGAAGGCTGTATACCGAATCGAAATTTATACTCAAGGTCTGTATTAAAAAACGCGTAGCGACCCATTTTTTTCTTTTAATTGAAAGTTGAAATTGTTTTAAATCAAAAGGGAGGGTATACAAAATGACCTCCCTTCAGAAGATTCTCCCTCAGCTTCTTGGTATCCCTTATCGGTGGTGGGATCCCAAGGTCTCGTGTGCGGGTGATCACGGACCTTTCTGGGCCTTCAATGGTCCGCTACCTTCCAGGGACCAACTCGAAGAAGGCCAAATGAATTGTGCAGGATTTGTGAATCTTGTCTGCAGAGGACTGGGTGTTCCCATTCCTGGAGCAGACAAGAAGGAGTATTATGCTGGGGGTACCTATGCTTGGCATACCTACCTCCAACAGAAGAATGTTCTAAAACCATTCCGATCTTGGATTATCTATCCTGAAGGGACACTTCTCCTCCGTCAATATATGTCAGAAGAAGATCAGGGTCATCTAGCCATCTATATGGGTCCTAACTCCATCGTCCATTCGTGGCCAGAGAAGGGCTCGTGCTTTGATACGATTCAGCCAGACTACTATGAGTTTGTCTGTCTGCCCGAGGATTGGATGACATCGTAAATCATTACTTGCTCAAGATCTCCTGTGTAAGGGGAGATCCTGGGTTCGCCATAGTTCTGGAATCCATTCTTCTTGTACCAAGCAATAATCTTCTCGTCATTTACGGGTATGAGTGTGACTTTGTACTGACTTTCTTTGCTGTCCTCTAAAATCTTCCGGAGAAGATGGGTGCCTACCCCACCTTTTTGGATGCGAGGACTTACACCGATAAATTCTATCTGCTGATGCGCCTCAGTCATTTGTTTGGTGAGCAAAAATCCTACAAGGATCCGTTGTTCATCAAAAAGGCCAAAACTGAGGTCTTTGTTGCGTGCAGTCCACGCGACGTGAAATTCTGTGATGTATTTGTGTTCAAACACTTCGTGAAAGATTTGCCATACGGCAGGGTAGTCTGCTTCGTTCAGAACTTGTAGATAGGGCATTTTGGCATGGCTTCTATTAAATGTGGAGAAATTGTAGAATGAATCCTTTGATTGGATTTGTCTTTTTGTTTTTGACTTTACAAAATATTGCTATATATTTTGAAGTTGAAACGTATTTTGGTATGATAGACAATATACAGAATAAAAAAACTTCCTATATGGATGACAAATGTTTGCCTTCGCTAAAAATTTTAATGGGATATTTTCCTTACTATCTTGTTTTCTTTACAATACTTTATTATTTAATCTTGAAAAGAAAAGGTTCTGCTTTTGAAGGATTTTTACTAGGCGCAGGTGTTGCATTTACAACAGACAATGCCTTATGGACTATGTTTGATCGCACATTTATGAGTGACATACCAACCTTAATATATGATGTCTTAATTACTGGTGGTTTGGTCACTTTAATATGCGTTTATATATTTAATTCGTTTTCATTTTTACTTATTAATTATTGGCATTTCTTCTCAATAACATTTGCATTGTCTTTTATTTTTCTTATACATAAGGTCTGCAAGTTTGAAAAAAAATTATTTAGTAAAATAGAATGAATAAATATGTTTTATTTACTTTAATATATTTAACTATACAGCATTTGATTTACCTATTAGTTGAATACCAATTAATTGCAGATGTTATAGAAGATATTCAAAAAGAACCACTTGACTTTGCATCAACAATTCCAAAATTATTAAAAACAATAATAATATATATTATTTATTATGGTTCAGTAATATACCTTGCTATAAAATACCTTTTTAATTCTTCAAGTGTTTTAGAAAATTTTACGTTTGGAACTATGTTATTTTTAATGGTAGACTTTGGAATATTAAGTATGTTTAATAATACAAATAAGCACATAACAAGTTTCTTATTTGATATGTTCATCTTAGGCGGTTTTGGTCTGGCAAGTTCAATATTTATAGTAAAAAGTTATGAAAAAGTTTTATCTAATAATTTTATTCTTTTATTTCTCATATTTATATCATCTGGAATCTACCTATTCTATTACAGCTATAAAGACACACAGCAAAAATTGCATCCAAATTATCCCCCCCTGTACAAGCCAACACAATGATCCATTCCTCCTGGCAACCTCTCTTTGATCAATGGGAGATTGATCTCGATTCCCTCTACGAAACGACAAGCTATCCACCCAAAGATCTTATCTTCAAAGTCTTTGAAATACCTGTCCAAGACATCCGAATCGTTTTGCTGGGTCAAGATCCCTACCACGGACCTGGGCAAGCCCACGGATTAAGTTTCTCGGTGCCTCCAGGGGTCCCGACGCCACCTTCCCTCAAAAACATCTACAAAGAACTGCAACTCTCCTTTTCAGAACGCCACTACGTGTTTCGCAATGGAGATCTCACCCAATGGTTTGAGAGAGAAAAGATCTTTCTCTTCAATGCGTCGTTATCCGTTGAAGCAGGACTTGCAGGAAGTCATATGCAGTTCTGGAAAGACTTTACTGATGATGTTATTAAGTACATCGACCAACACAATCCCAACTGCGTATTCTTACTATTAGGCAATTTTGCCAAAGCCAAAGCAGATCTGATTACCCACAAACAGCGCATCGTGACGGAAGTGCATCCCAGTCCCTTAGCCAGAGGCTTTGTGGGCTCCAACGTCTTTCGAAGGGTGGAGCAAGTTCTGGGTCAACCCGTGAATTGGGCCAATGAGTAAAGTTGAACAGCTTTTTTATGAGCATAAGGCCCACACACCTTTTAAATCTAAATGAGCAGTTATCTGACAATTGTAAATCCATCGGCTCCTTGTGAGGATTTTCCTCCTGAGAAAGACCTTGCGTGCAAATTCCCGTTCCCTCTGGATCCCTTCCAGAAGCACGCAGTCAAAGCGATTCACCAAGGCCACAATGTTCTGGTCACCGCCAAAACCGGTTCAGGCAAGACACTGGTGGGTGAGTATTTGATCCATCATTGTCTGAAACAAGGCAAGCGTGTGTTCTACACCACACCTATTAAGAGTCTTTCGAACCAAAAGTTCCACGATCTGAAACAAATGTTTCCCTCTGTCGGCATTATGACCGGCGATATCAAATACAAGCCGGATGCACAGATCTTAATTATGACCACCGAAATTCTCCGCAACTTGCTGTACAAGCAAGGCACGCAGACGCAAAGCCTTGGTTTAACCGCGCAGATCTCCCTCGAGAACCTCGGCGGTGTGGTCTTTGATGAAGTCCACTACATCAACGATAGAGAACGAGGGAAGGTCTGGGAAGAAACGATGATTCTCTTGGATCCCAGTATTCAGCAGGTTCTTCTCTCTGCGACCATCGACAAGCCTGAGCTCTTTGCCTCCTGGCTCGGTGACTTGAAGCAGAAGCCTATCTATCTGATTTCTACCAATTACCGCATCGTTCCTCTGGAACACGCAGTCTTCATTGGAAACCAGCCTCAACTCCTAATGGACAATACCGAAACCTTTCGGGCAGACGCTTACAAACGTTATCTGGACTGGCGTGAACAAAAGCGGAAAGACAAGGACACGAAGGAAAAGCAAGTGGCGTTACGCAAAGCCTCAGGATGGGAAAATGCCGTCGTGAAAGGCGGTGGTCTTCCTGCCTTCAATCACCAACTCAATGACTGCGTGAAATACCTCCAAGACAATAACAAGATGCCCTGTCTGTTCTTTGTCTTCTCGCGGAAAGGCTGCGAAAATCTAGCGCATTTAGTGCAAGGCTCCCTCATTGATTCCTCCGATGCTGCCGCGATTCGTCATATCTGGGACTTCCACCTGCACAAATACAAGGATGTCTTGGAATATCTTCCTCAAGCCCACCAACTCAAGGATCTGGTGATGCGCGGCATCGCCTTCCACCACTCAGGTCTTCTTCCCATCCTCCGTGAAATGGTCGAACTTCTCTTTGGTCGCGGTCTTGTCAAGTGTCTCTTTGCCACCGAAACCTTTGCGGTCGGTATCAATATGCCCACCAAGACAGTCGTCTTCTTGGATTTGGAGAAGTACAGCGACGAATCGCAAGGTCTCCGTCTTCTCCGCACCGACGAATACATCCAGATGGCCGGTCGTGCAGGGAGACGAGGCAAGGATGATAAGGGATATGTCTACTATCTTCCCCAACGGGATCCTGTCAGCTTGGGTGAACTGCAAAGTATGATGACTGGCCGCAAAGCTCCGATAAACAGCCAGATGGACTTTGGCTATGATTTCATCCTCAAGACCTTCCAAAGCAAGAATCTCAAGTGGCTTGACCTCTTGGAACAATCCTACTGGTACAAACAGGTGCAAGGGGAACTTCTCGAGACGGACAAATCGATGGAAGAGATCAAGCGCAAACTAGCGGATCTTGGATTCACCGAGGAACAGATCAAAGTCTGCAAGGCGCGCGATGATGCTGAAACAAATGTGAAAACGGCGGTGAATGCCGCCAGAAAAGAAGCCCAGCGACAGCTTGAATCGATGAAAAATAAACAGGTAGGTCCTGCGTGGGATACTCAATGGAAGAAGTATCTCACCTACAAGGAGCTTTCCAAACTATTGGCTGCTGAAGAGGAAAATTTCAAGCATCTCAAAACCATCCACGTGACGAAAGTGGAACCTGCCATTGACCTGTTGACCAAGTGGGGATTCCTCAATGAAGATAAGACACTCACGGAACTCGGTATCCTTGGATCCGAAATCAATGAAGGGCATCCGATTCTGATGGCCAAGGCCTTTCAAGAAGGTGTCTGGAAAGGAATGGAGCCTGAGGACTTTGTCGCGTTTCTCGCAGGATTTCTCAATGAAGGCAAAACGAATGATGAAACCAATCCTGAAGATCTTCATCTTTCAGAGAAAACACGAAATGCACTCAACTTTGTAGACGACATTGCCTACAGATGCCAAGAAGCGCAAGACAAGACACAAATCCGCTTGGCCAAAGAAGGCTACTGGTCCATTACTACAACATGGATTGAACCTCTGCAAAAATGGATGGAAGGGGAAGAGGCTGCAGTCATCTGTTCTGAGTATGGTCTCTACGAAGGCAACTTCATCCGTTCAGTCCTCAAAGTGGCCAATATGGTCGATGAATGGGTCTCCCTAGCAACCTTCACGAAAACCATTGAACTTCTCCAAATGCTCGAAGGTGTCAAGACAACTCTTGTGCGCGATATCGTCAAGCCTGAAAGTCTCTACCTAAATCTGGACTAAGATAATATACTCATGGAGCTCCAGTGCGAAACCTGTCAAACTCCTTTGGATGGCCGACCTGTGACACAACTTCTCTGTGGACATCGTTATCACACTCTATGTTTTTTACAGAATCTTGAAGTCGCAATTGCGGGGGATATTGGTCACCAGATTCAATGTGACGCGTGCCATCAGGATCTTTTGTTTGTCAATGAGGAAGAAGAGGAGCAGGAGGAGGAAGAAGAAGTAGTCTATGGGCCTGAAAACAATCCTGATCTCCTGGAACATCAGCCACAAACGGAACGTCAACGTGTGCACACGTTATGGGAGACCAATCAAGTCTTCCAAAAAGATTTGAAAACCTTTATCAAAGCGACACGTGAGATTTCGAAACCACGGAATACTTTTAAGAAACTTCTTGTCACGAAGAAAACTGAATTAAAAGAAGTCTATACACCTATTCGCTTGCGCCTGGAAGGACTCTACAATACGAAAAAAGATGAATTGATGGCATCACCAGAGTGCAAAGCCTACAAAAAAGCGACTGCAAAAGCCCAGCGCTATTACACACTTCTAAGTGATAGATATAATCTGAATAGCAGTTCCTTCCGCTATCTGCGTGAAAAACGAGGCTGTAAATATTTGCAGAAACCCTATCGTCGGTGGTACTCTACTCCAAGTTGGATGATTCGGCGAGCGATTCGCTTCCGGTTTCGCTATTATTAATACGAAAGACCATCCGTTTGTCCCAGTGCGGCTTCTGTAAATCGGCATAGTAATCAAGTATTAAGAGTTGACCAATGGTGTACGCGCCAGGCTCAATATGAATCATATGCTTCCACGCAGGAATATACACATTGGTTTTTTGCTCGGTAGAGGAAAATACCAATCCCTGGATCTGGCCCGAGGGTGCTTCGGCGATCTGTTCCAGAAAGAAGAGGGATCGTTCATAGGCTCGCATTCGCTTTTGAATTTGATTGAGAGTCTCTGCAACACAAAGCTCTGTAGGAGCAGGTGGATGGTTTTTGAGAAGAGCTTTCAGACAGCGTTGATTCAGCAAATCCGCATAGCGACGAATCGGTGAGGAAGCGTGACAATAGGGTACCGATCCGAGAGAGGCGTGAACTTTGCCTGGACTCGTCGGTTCATAGGTGGCGGCTTCATAGGCCAAGGCTTTGAGGTCTGGATGAAGAGCAGTAAACTTGGCCACAATCTCCGCATTTGCAGGTTTGTGTGTTCTAAGAAGACCTACACCATAGGCCAGAAGTTTCTTGGCGACTTCTTTGTTGTAGAGAAGCATACATTCGGCGACCCATTCGTGCGAATCCGTCGTCACTTCACCCTTCAAGAAAGACGCGATATCCTGGAGGATTCCAAGAGGAAATTCATCGGCTTTGTAAATCGTTTCATAGGAATAGCTCTGATTATTTTTGAAGAGAGTTTCGTGGAATCCTTCCAATGTAAGCTCTTTTGTTTCTGTATCCCAGCTGCAAAACAAACTCACTCCATAATGCTTCTCATTCGGTCGTAATGAGAAAGCCATTTCTGACAACGCTGGAGGAAGCATTGGAACAACAGCTTCACCATTTTGATACAAAGTCTGTCCAAGCGTAAATGCGTGAAGATCTCCGATAGAGCCTGCAGGAAGAAAGGCAGCGACATCGGAGATGGTAATCACAAACTGCCATTTGGTTGCAGAAATTTGTTTCAAGGTGAGAACATCATCAATATCCAAACATCCATCGGGGTCAATGTTCAACGTAAATCCTTGAAGTTCAATACGGCCTTGATCATCAATATCTTCAATATCAAAGAGCTCTTTGGCAAAGGAAGGATGACTGAATTGGAAGGTCAAGGCTTTTTTCTCGGCATCCAGATCTCCGCAGGGTCCCAGAGTTCGAATAAGGTTGCCTCTCGGCATTGTTTCAAACTCTTCCCAGTCCATAAAATCTACTAGAGCAAGTTGATTTCTGCTGGTCTCTCTTATTGAGGAACCCACCCGAAACGGGGGATATTTCCTATCAAGGGGATGAAACAAATAGATCTTTCCACCACGACTGGTGTGACCATAGACATATTTGGAATTCAGTTCCAGAACACCAGGAATAAAGCGATGCTTTGCTCGTCGAACAAGTTCACATTTGTTCTCGATCCAATTTACCAAGTCTCCAGGCAAGCAATGATTGGCTTGTCTGTAGTCTTCAAAGGTTTGTGTTGGGACGTCCATACATTCTGGAGTCACTACAAAATGTTTATAATCAGTTGTATGGAGAATCATTCAGGCTACCTATCGTAGGCTTTTTATGATGTTCAATTTTTAAGGGGTTAGCACAGGGGCTTCTTTTACCAACTGGATAATTTTACTAGGCAGCTGCTCTGGACGCAGATCTTGAAGATATTGCTTGCTAGACGATACGATACGAGGACCATCTTCTGTTAAGAGTAAAATGTAGGGAATATTGGATTTCTGTTTCTTGGACAAGGTATACACAATCACATCAGGAGGATCAAAGATAAGATCCACGAAAACGACAGGACGACGTAGCTTCGCAACGAGGCGCCTCACGTCTTCCCGTGTGAGAGTTGTTGCACCTTCATCAATATCCAAATCTCCTGGAATGGTTCCCAACGGAACTAAGAAAGGAGCAAGAGGAGATGCTCCTTCCTCCACACTGGCCGAAAGAACATAGAGATTGCCAAGTTTTGGGTCACTGGATCCCAAGAACTCTTTCAGGCGATCAGGAAGAGGCGTTCCTTTCAGTCTTGGAGGACTTTCTGTTGCTGTTGCTGTTTCTGCTTCTTCTACTTCTTCTTCCTCTTTACCAGATCTTGATAATTCTTCATAGAACAATTTTGTCTCTTTTCCTGATTGGATCCAGTCTAGACGTAACAAATCTTGCCAAGCCAAACTTCCTTCTGGTAAAATGTACTGATCTTTAATCCGAATGGCTTCTTTTAAGGAGACCAACGTTGTTACATTGCCTGTGAGAAGTTGTTCCTTTCGTTCAGGGAATCGCAATAATTCTTCAATGAGACGGAGCATTAACAAACGTGTACCATTGACTAAACGACCCCCTAGTTGGAACTGCTTAGGAGAATGGAGATAGCATCGTCCTACGTCTTCTCCTGTTTGACGCCAGACACATTTGGAGGTACAGGAAGCCTTGACTCGTAAACGGCAATCGACACGCAAAAGTGATCCTTCTTGTTCTCCTGCAGGTGTTTCCGTATCCATCCAGCTCAAAATGGTGGGACCCAATAAGATTTCTAGACGTTTGCGGCGTTCAAAGAGTGGAACAATCTTTGAATCTATGATTTTTTTGATTTGACTGCGGAAGTCTCCTGAGACAGCCTCACTGCTGAACCAGTTGGAAAAGGTCAGACGAAGATGTTCAAAGATTTCTACGAGTTCGGATTCCTTTGCGCGCAAGACAAGTTCTGGAGACGGATCCGAATCCTTTCCAAAATAGATTTCACGATTCAGACTCCATTCCATTTCATCGACATACGTTAAATCCATTGAAAGAATAGCCGCTTCGTTTTTTGGAGGAGCCGCAGGAATATAGAGACCATTGGCCAATTGAAGTGCGACATATTTATCTGTTCCACGACTCTTTACAATGCGTTTGGGTTTATATCCAGGATAGAGAGAGAACAAATCCGAAAAGTAAGCATTGTAGAAACTGACTACAAAATCCAGAGGTGCAGGAGGATAATCATCCCAATCCAAATGGATGGTACGTGTGGATGCTATAAACTCATCGTCAATCACGGGTAATGCAACAAGTCCTGGCTTTTTATCACGAGCACGGAATGTGATGGCGACGACGTGATTGTAGGCATCACGAACGACTCCGATGGCTTGCTCAAAGGTTTGGATTGCTTTGGACAACGGAACAAGAGCCATCGGATCTAGACGACGTGTGCTGGTGTAGGCCCCACGACCGATACTATGACATTGTCTTGCAAACTCATTCATTCGCTGTTTGACGACAGCGGGCCATCCTGCCTCCAAGGATCTCTGGAAGGTGATTTCGGGTTGATGTTTGGCAGGGAATCGCGGAGTTTGCGCACGATTGTAGGAATAGAAGATGGGTTCCCAAATTCCTGAGGTTCTATGCAGGATAAATGCAACATCCGAAGAAGAATATTGTTCTAAATTGTAGCCAAAGGGAGGGCAACGAACACTTAACTCATTCTTCTCATTCAGCTCCAACACGATGAAAATAAGACCTCGTGAGGCAATGAGTCCAGGCAAGGCAAACATTTGGGCAAACTGACGATATTCCTTGGGTTTGTCTGATTCTAAAAATCCTAAAAAGTGGTGGTAGCTTTTCCAAATGCGCATTGCCGCATCTTCATTTGTTTCATTCAAGTCAATTTGCAATTCACGACTGACCCACAAACGAAGTTCTTCGCGGGTGGGACCAGGATCCCCAGGATCATAGAATTCTAAGACCAGATTTCCATAATTTAAAAATGTAAAGATACGAGGCGTAATGACTTCTTGAATACGATTGATGACACTGGCTGCATTGTTGCGATAATCAAGATAAGGTGCGGCTGCCGCAAAGAAGCTATTGTATCGGAACGAACTGCGGTTTTCAACACCAATGCGTAAGAAGCAATTGGCATTGGGTAAAAGTTCCATCTTATTCGCTTCACGTCCCACGTAATATTTAGGATCCTGTCCAAAATATTTATCAAGAACGGCTGGAAGCAATCCAATTTGAGGGCCATCAATTTCGCTGATTTTGAGATACTCCTTTTCAGGACCCACTATGTATTTTTTGTGGGCTCGGTACATTGACACTTGATAACTTGTGGTAGGGACACCTGTAATCGTACGAACTTCTTCTTCTTTTTCTTCTTCCTCAGGTCTTACTTTCTCAAAACGAGGATCCGAAATATACAAAGGCGTATCTTCTTTAAAGCAGCAAGGCATATAAAATTCTTCCGGATGTTGTGTCTCTCCTTGTAAGAAGCTGACGTACAAATGACGCTGGGATTCTCCTTTCTTTGCACGACGTTGAATCACGGATTCGTTGGGGGCTGGTGATTTCAACACCTTGATTTCCAATTTATGACAGAAGGGACACGATCCATTGTCTTTTTTGCCTGGTGCACTTTCCCCAGGTTTGGGTTTTCCTTGGCGATCTGTTGTACTATAAAAGTCTTTCTCTCTTACCATAATGTAGTCTTTTGTACAAAAGAATTGACAACATAGATAATAGTTTTGTTTCAGAGGATTGGTCCCGTATTTGAGCAACGTATAGACCTCATCTCCCTCTTGAGGTAATGGTTCATTTTGCTCTAAGGGGTACACGATAAACACAACACCAGGATCACTCGCATAGGTTTCACGCATATCATCAAATTGTTCTTGATTTAAGACATAAGGTTGACGAGATTCTGTCGCTTGGCACATTGTCACATACTTTTTGATTTTGCGACCTCCAATATCTGTCTTATACATAAAGAGTCGTTCATCCGCAGCTTGGAGTTGGGATTTTACCCATCCCTGATACGATTTGCGTTTTGTTCCTGGTTCCTCCTCTTCCTCCTCTTGCACACCTTCTCTTTCTTTTTCCTCTTCTTTTTCTTCTTCTTTTCGTTCCTCACTGGGTCTCGCCAATGCGGTCGCCGTTGCTGCAGCGAGCGCGCGATTGTTATTTTCTACACGTGCAGGAACATTGACATTCCCTTCTAAAGCTTCTCCTAAATTTAAGAAGTCTCCTTCTTCATCACCATTCATTCCCATCATTAACCGCGTGTAAATATCGTCTCCAGCATTTGCACCATTTAGATCTTCTGATTCTTCACTTGCTACATTGACATTTTCAGGAGCTTCTTGCAACTGCTCACCGATGGGATTGCGCGCTCCTAGATTCGCACCAGGAGTGGCCACTGCAGTGGCCGTTGCCGCTTGCGCAAAGGCCTCCGCAGTCTCTATGCGTAAATCTTTTTCTTTGGCACTTAACAATAAACTGATCGCAGTTAAAATCCGATCCAATACAAGTTTGGATGTTACACGATACAAATGAATCGTATAGTAAGACTTTTGTGCAAAGATTGCAATGTCGATTCCAGTATTGTAGGTCATTATAAAGTCTTTGGTTTCAGGAACAGCCAGTTGAATTTGTCCACGATTGCGCAACCAATAGATCACTTTGGCCTGTGCTTCTTCTTGTGTCAATTGGAATTCCTTTTGCAAGGCGACAACAAGTTCAGGCATCGCAGCCTCTCCTTTGGACAAGGTGCGACTGACCAATAATGTTAAAAATGTGTAGATTCTGTCCTCAATGGCATAGTTACTGACAGCACGATAGCGTAACATTAAGAGAGGTTTATCACCAGGCAAGGGTGGTATTTCTTGAAATAAACAAGCAAATGCGGGCAAACGTTTTTTGAGTGTATCAGAAGTCATCAGTTTTGTGCTGATGGGCAAACGGATGGCAGTAATGAGTGTCGCTTCCCCTAATTCTGGAAGTTGATCGTGATAAGGTGTTCCTTCTAAGCCTTCCTCTAACAAGCTTCCTACTGCATTTAAATCCGTGCGAGGATCTAACAAACGCAACTGCTTAGGAGGCAGAATCAAGAAATCAGCCGTCTTATCGTGAAACATACGAAGAGTTCCATACAGGGCAGGTTGTGCTCCCATCGTACGACGAATGATCAGTTTTGAAAAGAGGAAATCTCTGTCTGGTTTGGGACTGCGCTCATCCTTCCAGATGCGTAAAAGTCGTGGATCCGAGAGATCAGGCACTTTTAATGTACCTTCCATTTTGAGCTTGGTAATGGGTGTCTGGCCCACAGGGAGAATTCGTAAAAATGGACGTTCGCTTGTGACATTGAGTTGATAAAAGAGAGTTTCAAGAGAGGGTGTTTCTTCTTCAGGTTGCTTCCAGATGAGACGCAAAAATTTTACACCTGCCACTGTCATCGGGAGCAAGGGCAAGGTTTCACTTTGGAGCAAGGAGTCCAAATGACCCATTTGCTGTAAAAGACCTTCCACGTACGTATGAAAGACTTGAATTCGCGCTGTTTGTTCTGCTGTCAACGTCGTCACTGATTGATTGACTTCAAGATCAGGATAATAAGGATTGACACGCCCATACCATTCTCGTTCGGATGTACGCAACTCACTGCGCAAACCAGGAACAACATCCTTGTAAAGGAATAAGTGCAGAACAAATGTGCTTTCATCCGTTAAATTGCTCACGAAATCTTCAAGCGTCATTCGTGCTCGTACCGCATATTGAAGATTCTTCTTGCCTGATTCCGTCACAAATTGAGTATCCACACTTGGACCTTTAACACGTTCAAATGGATTCATTAGACTTAATTCTGTAGTACTTTCGGGCAAAGTCCATCCATAATCAAAGGTCATATACTCTGTTGCCAACTTGTTTGCATTTAAGACAAATCGTAGACTCTCATTTTCAGCCGCTTCCACCTCAGGGACAGGAAGCAGCAAGCTTTGGAAGGAAGGATGCGCAGAAGGTTCTTTGCGAAAATGCTGATAAATCATTACCTTAATATCGTAAAGGGTCATAAAAGGATAAGGTTTGAGTTTAATTTCTGTTGGTAATGCATTTGCAGATGTAAAATACAGAATGGTGAGTTCTTTTCCTCCTTCGTGAAAACGACTCAAGTATTCAGGAAGGAATAAGTTTTTAAAAAAGGGCGTATAGATATCTTCCGCCATCTACCTTTGGAGATGTTTTAATCCAAAGTAAGTTTTCCGATACTCATATCCGATCCATCTTTGGCAGGATCGTATCGTGGTTGATCTGTGATATTTGTACCACAATATCGGACAGGGTGTGCTTTAAAGTCTTGGTATTGATAAGCACCTATTTTTTCAGCCTCTTTTAACAGCCAGCCGAAGTTATTCCAAAACTCAGGTTCGTGACCAATAGAGTCTGTAATCATATGAGCCATTTCGTGTAAGGCAACAAAGACCATTACATTCTCATTTACCAAACTTTCATCTCCTCCCTGTCGTTGTCTTAAACAGAAATGAACTTTTTCTCCTTTATTCACACTATAGCTAGTATGTTCAGCGTCGGGAGTAGATTCTAGAAGGCGATCTGGATTGGCTTCAAAACGTTGCAGGAGACGTTTGACTTGGGGTTTGTCTGGAAAGGTTGATTGCAAATGAATGGAAATCTTTTTCATTCTTGCTCGGACTTTGGCAAGCAAATTCGCAGCTTCTTGTTTATCAGGCATATCACGCACCCGGTAGAGTTGTCCATCAATCGTGCTTTTGACACTCACAAGCGGATATCGGCTGGATACACCGAACATCGTCTGCAGATTTGAAAACAGACTATTCGCATTGGCCAAGACTCCAGAATCTGCCATCTCTCTAATTATGAAGTATAGTTAGAAAGATGTTTACGATAAAACCTGAAGATCACGCAATGGAACATATTCGCGAGCGATCAGAAAAGCTCTTTCTAAACAATGAAGTTCGCTTTATGGAACTTCTAGAAAGTATGCAGTATGGAATCTTGTATCTTGTCGCAGGCTTTGGGTTAGGTGTTACCCTGGACTATTCGTTCCCTTCGTACAATGAACAGGTTAAAACAAGTACATTGTTTTTTGAAGTGACACTTCAGTGCTTACTCTTAATTCTCTTGACCTATTACCTTCGCAAAGTGATCAAGGTTGTTCCTTTCTTATTTATGATTGATTTTACAGGATCGGGAAAGTCCAAATATAAGCCTTATCAATCAGAAGAATATGGAGGTGAAGTAATGATTGCTATTGTGCTCTTAGGAGCTCAATTCAACTTGATCAAAAAACTGGATTTGTTGTCACGTCGTTTCTATAAGTGGTTGTATGATGAGGAAAAAACAATTGGAGAAAGTCTAGGTATCTAGCTGTAACATTCAATCCAGTTTTGCAAACAGATCTTTCCTTCGTGGGTTCGCTCAGGATGCCATTGGACGAGAAGCGTATTTTTGTAGGCGGCGGTCATTAATTCACCATCATACGATTGCAATACTTTTATTTTCTTGTTCACTTTGTTTACAGGAATATAAAACCGATGATAGCGATACAAGGTCAGCCCTTCCAGATCAAATTTGCCTTTGCGAACAGCTTTTCGTTCTACAACAGGATAGCCCAATTGATAGAGGATGCTTTCCATTGAATAGCAAATACATAAGAAATGTTTGTCTTTCATTTCCAGAATCTCCAAGGGCACTTGAGGTGCAAGAGGATTGTGGACACTCAAAGCAAGTCCTGTTCCTGTAAAGATCCAGAGGGGAATGGGTGAATTCTTCAGTGTTTGCACAAGATTCTCTTCATTGATTGGATGGACGATCGGTGTATGGCCTAGTTGTTTGATTGCATCTTCCACATAGGTATTGGAATTGAATTTCACTACGCCAATGCGCATCTATTCTCTTGATGTTTTTGAAACATTCAAAGAATATATTTCTTCTAGGTGTTTAGTTGATTTCCATCGTACGACGATTGATATCAGGCTCAATCGTTGTCTGGTTAAAGACGGACACAGGGACTTGAGGATTGGGGGGTTCAGAGCGGAGTTGGTAATTGGCGTTACGCAAGCTTTGTCCAACGGTGTTGACACCAATCAAAGCACCAGCGGACAAGAAGTTCTTTCCCTTCAAAGAACCCGTGCCCATCGGGTTCTGTTGGGCCCATACAGAGTTAGGATCCTTGGGCAAAAGTTCAGAAGGGGTTAATTGATCACGAGGGTAGCATCCAGCAGGAGCTTCCGCATTTCCAAATTGGGCAGGGCCTTCACCCAAGCTTTCAAAGCCTTCCTTCACGGGGTCGGCAGCAGTAATAGGGTGAGCAACATTCTTATTCTCTTCCTCCTCTTCCTTTTGAGTTCCACCACTGACATCTTTAGGAATATCAACAAAGTTAGCATTGGCACTCAAGGTAGACTTGCCTGATTCAAAACCTTCCATACGCAACATGCGTTTGGTATATGACGGATTCAAGACATAAGCACCACCAACAAGTACTGCAACGACTAAAACAACCATAAGAATTGTTCGGGTATCTACGGAGACTCCAGTCATGTTCGTTCCTGTATATGTATCAGTGTATATTTTTATGAAAGAGAATGGTGTTCAAAAGGAATTTCTTCCTCCTCGTCGGAATCAGAAGAAAACTCGGATGACTCCTCGGAGTCTTCCACAGGTTGGCCATAGCGCTCATAGTATTTTTGTTCCATTCTCTGAGCCTTCAATTTGGCCAATTGCACTTTGAGACGGGCTTCACGAATGCGGCGCTTGACTTCCTCTCGGGCTGGATCAAGCTCCTCCGCTGTGAAGGAAAGAGGTGGTAAGTCGGAAAGTGGTAAATCGCCAACGGGAATCAGGGAGTCGCGGATCTGGATATTGCGGAGTTCAGTTGCCATTTGCTCGGGAGAGGGACTCTGGGCTCTGGGAGTCGTAGAGGAGGTAAATTCAGCTGGAATGATCATCGGTGTTTCCTTTGCACCAGCGACATACCAACTCAAATTAAAGTCGCCCGACTTAATTGTAAAACTATAAGGTTTCCACGTAAAGCTGTACCACCCAATAGTAGACGGGAGTTCATTCTCTGCTGCAATCGTATGACGAAGGTGTCGGAAGACTTTCTCAGGAGTCAAAGGATTCGTAAAGTACTTCTTTGTCTTTTCCAAGAATTCGCGAACAAATCCTTCGGTACCTGGAGGGTTTGCCGGAAGTTCTAGCTTGTCATTGGCTGGTTCATAGTAAACACTCTGTTCCACCTCATAATTGGACTTTATAATGCGAAAAGAGTATGATGTGTCCCCTCGATTCCAAGTCGGAGTATTGATTTCCATAGTATCTGCGGTTGTTCAGTTCATTTTGTTTAAGCGCTGAAAACAGGATTTACCCCATGCAAAAGCCGGAAAAACCTTCCTTTATGGAACAAATGATGGAAAAAAGTATTCATATCTTGAATCGGGAAGATACAAGAAAGAAGTTACAAATCTATTTAATTGACCCCTTGCTCAATCACGTATTAGAGCGTGTTTTTCCATATATCATCTTGATATGTGTGCTCTTTGCCCTTTTATTGATCGTCGCAATGATGACCTTTGGAATGTTAATCCTTCAACAGCGTCCTTTATTCTGGCCTGCGGCAAGTCTTCCCATTTCTCCAATCCATACTTAGCAGAATTGACTCATGGCAAACCCTCTCCAAGTTCCTGCAAGTCCTCCAACCGGAAGTGGATCGGAATTAAATACACAAGAAATTGGATTTTTAGTCAGAAATTGGGTGCACTACGATAATTTAGCACTCAGCCTTTATCGTCAAACAACGAATGCGCGGAAAGTTCGGGATGAGTTTGAGGGAAAAATTCTTGGAGCCCTCCGGTCTTGTAATATGGAAAACGCCGTCATACAAATTGCGGGTGGAAGATTACACGTCCAGGAAGAACGTCACAATCAACCTTTAACACTGACACGTATGGAAGAACTTCTGCATTTGTATTTCACGAATAAAAATATGCCAGATGATACTGGCAATATTATGAAATTTATAAAGAAACAACGAGGATTTGAAGTACAGAAGAAACTGCGAAAACAGGCAGGCTTAGCTCCTGCACCCTTACCCCCTCTTCCTCCCCAAACACAGGGCTAAAGTACAGATATGAAGTACATTAGAGACGTTAGATTTCCGTTGAAAATAAGGATGACGAGTTTGTGGAACTATTGGATCAATGAGCCCATTTACTTGGACGATGGTGTAATCAACATCGTAAAACGAAAACACGCCATTTATACGTTTTGCGCGGAAGGTATCCTTCCCTTGATACGGGGCGTTGGGTTTCGGATTATTCACGATGAACAGAAACTGACCTCCATTTTGCTTCAAATGTTGTTTGCGATGGCAAACGGCAAACACATCAAAGCCATCCCCTATGAAGAAAAACCTTATGAAGAAGTCTATGAGTATTTTTGTTTTGTGTTAGATTCGCAAGTCTGGGAGACTTTCTGGTCCAAATGGGGGTCCCTGCAAGATTTCCAAGAAGGATCCTTTGGATATCCTATGCGATCTCTTTTATTTGAATTTTTATGGTCGTGGTTGGACTTTGAAACCTCACCCGCAATCCAAGATCTCTTAGAAGAATTGGAGGATGCTGAATTCTTAGACGAAGGGTCCAAAGGAAAGGATGATCCTTACCTACAGGAATCTTCAAAACGTGATTATCACGATAGACATTGGTAAACGAAGTGGACCGCTTGCACTAAACAAAGTGGACCGCTTTACATACTCCATTTATCACCATTAAAGGGCATAACTCCGATGGAAGCAGCTTCTGTTCGGAATTTGGCCACTTTCTTTTGCACTTCCAAGGCACCAGGACTGAGAGGAGCACCTTGATTCATCTTGGCTTCATCGTGTTGTGACTGGTTAGGCTTCGTACCATAGCAGTTTACACCAAAGCGCATTTCAGGATTGTCAAAGTATCCTCCGTTCAATCCTGGAACACCACACGAGTTGCGTTGTTCTTCAGGACCTGCTTGTATGCGTTCCCAGGTGCCTTTTTGAGTAGGATAGACAGCAGTCTGTCCCTTGACCCAACCATAATTGCACCAATCAGCACCTCGCTCCCAAGCTTCCTTCACTTGATCATACGTGGCTAACTCAGCACCAAGAGCCCTGCACAAAGGCTCAGCATCATAATACGTAAACGTATTCTTACTGATGTTAAACACTTCAGGTGCACCTACATTTGGAAGAATTTTCTCCACTATGGGTTTGCTCACAGACTTTTCGGCAGGTGTTACATCTTGAGGAGGAATGGCCTTGTCCAAGACATTTTGACCGGGTTGTTCACCCCCCATCGGCTGAAGAGGGTCTGTTGGCTGTCCCATCCATTGTTTCATCGTAACCATTATATATTCGTACCCATCTTTGATTTGATTTCTATAAAAAGATAATAAGAAGACAAAGAGACCCACAAGGGCTAGAAAAATGAGTAAGGCGACGGGCCATCCACTGGGAACTCCTACACTATTTGCTGCCGTATTCATTGACTTCTGTGTGTTTTGAACAACTTGATTTACAGTGGTATTCAGTTTTGCAACATTGGCCTTCAAATTATTGATGGCCTCAGCAGCGGGGGCTCCCAAAGGCAAAAGACTATTGAACTTACCTGGAGTATTCATACCTTCTACTGAAGAGTAGCGAGAATATCAGGCATCTGTTTTTGAATGTGGGCCTGGAATGATGGGACTGACACATCCCAATGGATACCATCTGGCGCTTTGTTGGGATAGGCTATCCCAAATCCCCAGGCATTTGTCGTTCCTTCAATCCGACCCGTATCTCCATTGTATTGCTTCCATTCAGGATTTACAATACGAGGTTCAAATCCACAAGCATAAATACAGATATCTGCTGTCTTGGATGCACGTAAAATTGCTGACATATCGTGAACAGATTCCAAGGTGACATTTGGATAGACATTGTTGAGTAGATTGTCAGCAATGGCGACTGCATCTTGTTTAATTCCATCATAGTCACCATCACGGGCAAAGTAAAAAGGTTTTTCAGTGGCATAAAAATTTGTAATTGTCACATCAAAGTTCAGGAGATTTTGAATGACAAGTGGACCACTATGTGCTGTTCCAAAGAGCAAGACGTGTTGGCCTGGTTGTATAAAGTCTGCCAGGCGTTGACGATCCAAGGCCACGTCCAAAGGTATAGAGGGAAAAGGTAAATCTAGAGACTTGGGTTCTGATCCCATACAGAAAAAGACAAGATCAAATCGCAGAGGCTGCTTTGCGTGCTTTAAGGTAATAAGCCATTGAGATCCATCTTGTTGTCCATTCGTCACAAGATCTGTTCTTAATGTGGTTTTGAGACGATACTCCTTTGTTGATTGAAGAAGGTAGTCAATAATACATTTCAGTTCAACAGGTTGGTCTAGATCGTAATTTGGTAAAGGAATTTGGGATGCAATAGATTCTACTATCTGACGCCAAGTGGTATTGCTTCGCACTTTTGACCAACGTTTTGTTAGATCACCTCCTGAATGCGTAGGGTCAACGATTGTGATGCATCGTGGATCTATCTTGTGTTGTTCAAAGTTCAGGAGAAGCAGGAGGCCTGCGGCACCTGAGCCAATAATGCAGATCTTTTTCATCTATTTGTGAGAAGATTTCTTCTTGCGTGTTCGGGATTGTTTTCGTAAACCTCCTGTCGTCTGATTCGCAGGCGGTGGTGTAGGAGGAGAAAGAGGAAGAGAAGGAGGAGAAAAAGGAGAAGGAGGTGGGGGTGGAAGAGGACGTGCATCTGCAGGTCCTAGGGGGCGGAGAGGCAGAATAAAGGATTGAATATTGGCTTCCGTGAAAAGAGGTTCCATCGCTGTCAGAATACTTTCATATTCAGTCAAGGCATCCGCAGCTGAGATTCGTTTCGTAAAATCTAAATCCAGCATTTTATTTATAAGTGCAAACAAAGGAACAGACACATTTGTTTTTACAGAAGCAAACCAGGTTTTTTGAGGCGTTGACATTGGATAAGGTTGTATGGCTTGCACATTTCCAGAATATGATTCATATTGTAAGACAAATCGTGAATATTGAGAAGAGAGTAAGACTCCCAACATATAGATATCAATTTTGGGCAATAAGACCTCAACCCGTTGCGTTTCATTGGGAGATAGTTCTGCATATTTTTCATAGAGCTTTTGTACATCTTTAAAGTTCATATTGTGCAAGCTATCGAGAAAGCGCTCAGGAAGTTGTGAAAAGGTTGAAAACGTTGAAAAAGACTTGACATTTGACTTATATTTCTGAAGGAATGGATCATAATATGATGCAGATGTTACAAATAAATCATTGTGAGAACATCCGAGTGTAAAATACATATCGTGGGGCCATAAAGCATACGCAGATCTCCGCTGACCCGCGCTCAGTGTTGTAAAGAAGTTCTCTGCATTGGTTAAAAATCCAAAGTCAATGAACCGCATATAGACCTCTTGCTCTCCTGTGGCAGGCATAGGCCCCCTTTTCGCAACCACATTTGCAGCCTTGATATCCAAATGAGCATATCCCGCTGCGTGAAGCTTGACAAGTCCTTCCAATAAGGTGGCAAACCCTTTAAAGTACTGCACAAAGTTGTTTACATTAGGACGGAACTTTTCTAAATCCTGCCCTCCGTCTGGATACTCCACGAGTTTCGCATTGCTCAAGTTGGATGCGATATTGGATTCGTGTGTGAGATTTTTTCCACGCTTCACCGGTGGATCTTTTAACAAATTGCACGTGGATTTACTGACATCATTGGATGCTTCAGGAGGGGCAGGCTTGCAGAGACGAGTTGCAGTTAAAAAATATTCTTTTGCTGGATCAATGGTTTCTAGAATTTGGGTGGCCTTGTATTCAATATCCGCTTGGACTTCAAACATTAATTTCGTAATACCATTTGTCTTTCGTTGGGTATTCCCTTCACATTTCAAAGGAGGTCTATATGCACACCCAAAGGATCCTTTGCTGAGAAATCCGCGACCCTTCTGTTTTTTATATGTGAGGTGTTTGTTCTTCCGAACCATCTACTTGGTCTAAACAAATAGAGAGATAGACAAGGAGAATGGTAAAACTCGTGTCGGAAGAATCACAAATTCCCTTGAAAGGTGCTGTCGTGATTGATTTTTTTGCAACCTGGTGTGGTCCCTGTAAACGAATTGCTCCTTGGTTTGAAAAGCTTGCCGAAAGTTCTCCTTCTATCACCTTCCTGAAGGTAGACGTTGATGAATCAGCTGAATTAGTCGACAAATTTGGAATCCAAGCTATGCCCACTTTTCTTTTTCTAAAAGACGGAGTTGTTCTTCAACGTGTTGAAGGAGCTGATATGGCTGCCTTAGAAGCGGGATTCTCACGACTTGAATCGAAGTAAATGCTCAATGATTATAAACTAGAAACAAAACGGGAACGATTCCTGTTTTGTTTGTAGTGTGGAAGAGAGATTCTTTAAAAGTCACCAGCAGGGCTTGTACGATTGCCACCACGACCAGCAATGTATTGACGTTGTTTGGGTGTCGTGCAGACACATCCGCCACCGCAAGAGAAAGAGGCACCGCAGCATTCAGGTTTGCATTGATTGTTCTTAAAGATGAACAAGGAATCATCCCCAGGTTCAAATTCAGGACCCATTAATTTCTCGTCGGGAGCCGTGTAGCGCCACGCACTTACACCATTCTTAGGCATTACATCCTTGGAATCAAAATTACCGATGGGTTCATAGCCTTTTCCAACGCCCGCAGCATTTTCCAAAAAGTAGTTGGTAAATCCTTCGCCACGAGGGCCCAACGCACCGGGCTTGTAGTAGACCATTAAGATATTAGCGGCGAGCAGGATAACAAGACCTGTGATAAGGAATCCGAGACGCATGATTCTTCTCTACTGAAGGATTTTTTTAGAAGTTGACGCGTGTAATTGTAGGTGAGAGAAATATTCTTCGGTCCCACTTCAGTAAAATCACGCACAAAACCGGAGAATTGATTTGTTTGTATCCAGAAAGTTCCTGAGTCCGTAGACAAATGGAATCCAATATCTGTAAATGTATCGTGTTGCACAGGAGGGTGATCCCACTTGGGATCTTGCAATTGTTTGATCCAAACGCCATCGGTAAAATCGGCAGTCTTTGCAAACTCACCTGTTCCTCTGTAGATCGCTGTCACCTTTGTAAAGCCTTCTGCACTATAAATGCAGTCTCCAATTTGGATTTGTGAGATGGGTCGTCTTTCTCCCGTTTGAAACATCACTTCACAAGAGGGCTTTAAGAGAGGATACTCGTGTGGTACGTGATTTGTCTTTCCATCTTCATTTAGGAGTTCAGCAACGAGGAAATCCCAAATCGTATCGGAAGTAGGCAACTCAAGAGGAAGTTCTTCCCAATCACGGAATGTCCACTGCCGTGTGAGTCCTTGCAAAGGAATATTGCGTGTATTTGTCCGTAGACATAGAAGACGCTCACATTCATATGTAGATAGAATCGCAAAAGGATGTTCAGATACAGGAATCCACTCCTCCTTTGTATCCGACCAGAGTAAATGGGACCCACTCACACGAATGCCATCCAAACTATACATAGGCTCCCCCTTTCCAGACGCTTCTAAGATTCCTTCTATGATCGTACCATCTTCAAAGACATCACCTAGATGGCACTCGCCGATGGGTTTACTGATACCTCCCTTTAGAGAGACACGTGTCGTGGGATCAAAACAAATTTTTGGACAGACATCCTCAGACAGATAAGCAAACGGAGATGCACCAATCACTTCACACGTCCAGATAATAATTGCAAGGACAGGAATAATTAAGGGGAAAAGTATAATCATAACACCCAAAATAATGTACATAATGATCATAATGACATTGATCACAAAATGAATAAAATTTTCAATGGTCACAACAAGTGTCATCCCAATGTACAAGGCCGCCTGGGTGATACCGAAGGCACGTCCCATCGCTGAAAAAATTTTGTACTGATTCACCACAAATTGGTCGCCTGTATTTGTAAATCGCTTGAAGATGGGATCCACGATTTTGTAGACACCTTTCAAAAGTTCAGATTGCATCACACGAAAGCGATCAAAAGCATTATTCAAAGAGTCGGCAACATCAATTTGACCATTTAACATAGTGTACACCGGTGCCAAAAAGATTTCCAAGACAGAAATCATCACCTTTCGTGTACAAAACGAGAAATTTTCAGAGGCAAATTCGCCTGGTGTGCGTGGATCCGTTTCAGGCTTATAAAGTTGTGCAGACACCATAATTTCAAGATCACATCGTCTCGCATTCCAGTTCTTCTTGATTTCTTCCACATTGCCTTGTGCTAACATTGCACCAAAGATTCCACCAAACATCAAGATCATAAAGCTAAGTGTCCAATTGTTATACCGAAATCCCAGTGTAAAAATAAGTATGAGAAAGAAAAACGGAGCTAGTATGCCCATTCTGTTATACGAGAGGAAGCCTCTCCTTCAATCTTCTTCGCATAAAATTGTTCAGCTTCGGGGCTGTGAACTTCAACATAGTCGCGAACAAATGTTCCTCGGCTTGTTTCAAAGGATGCCGAATGAAGAACAATGAGTGTATAGCCCGTTTGAGGAGACTGCAGAGATTGGATGGGGAATACATCGCCTGCCCGAACCCATTGAGTTGTCTGCCAGTAGTTACATCCGGGAGAAACAAACTCCTTCTGAGGCAATTGACAGAAACTATGGAATTGTTTTTGGATAACTCCAATCACACGTCCTGTAGATACATCTTCACCCAAATGAATATCTTGAATATGTTTGCACGTTCCATCTTTCATTCGTATCAAAGTGTCCTTGCTTACGCAGGCAGTATAAGGGTATGAACGTCTTACCGATGAAGACTTTGCATTCAGCGTTTGATCAATCCACTTCATTGTCTCTTGATCACCTTCCTCCGTTTCATCGTAATCCAAAAAGGTGTAATGTCCAATAGGAATCTTATGATCCGATGTATTGAAGCAAATCAAAGGTCTTTCTTTCCCACCTGCCCAAGCATCCTTCTGCGTGGCTTCAGGATGATCTCCTGCTTGCACCCATTTACCCAAGTAGTAAACGTAATGGTTTGTACTGACCAAAATGCCGCCAGGCAATTCAACCATCGGTTGTCCATCAGATTCAAACGAAAACGTCGCTGTGACTTCGCCGCCTGTCTTTGCAAACCGATCACCAATCTTGACATCCTTCACCTTTGTCAACCCCTTGCCTTCTAGATCAACAAGTGTATCTGGATCAAAACAAAATGTATCTAAAAAGTCAAACAAAACAGAATCAGTAAAATTTTGCATTGCAGCCATACCCGAGATAGACATATAGATCATCGCAAAAAATGCACCATACAGACGACCCATTAAGAGCTTCATTCGATACGCAGACAAGGAAATTGCGGCGGTTAATTGTTTAAATCGGTCTGCAAAGTTTTGAAACAAGGTATTGATCCCTCCCATCATCGTCGCAAATTGCACTCGCAAAGAATTTGCTACTTTCACCAAGGTCACTAATGTATTGACCATTGTACCAATAATCATAAACAGAGGGCCAAAGGCTGCCCCCATTTCAGCTCCAAACATATTCATTAAACAAAAGTTGAAGTTTTCACCCGTATCGTGTCCATAGAGTGATGCAAAGGGCATAACATTGGGTTTGCAGCGATATTTTGGCCAGTTTCGTTTTACTTCTTCGACATCAGCAAAACTGAGCATAGCCATCCAAGCTATGAAAAAGAATAAAAGAAGGATTGTGAATCCCAGCATCCTACCGCTAACGAGTAATTTTCGTAATCTACAAGGTACGAAAATTAGCCGACATCTGTGTGTTTGTCTTTAAAAAGCCTTGATCGGCCCCAAACGTTTTTTGACCCAATCTCTGTCTTTTTTGAAGACAACAGAGGCCTGGGGTGCAGCCCGACTGGAAAGCTTGGCGACAGCATCAAGTTTGCGATAGACACCCAAAGGACCAAACTCTTTTGCAGCTTTGCGCAAAGCTTCGTGACGAGTGAGATCATTCTTGCGATACGAATAGCCGTGCTTCATCAATTCGCCCTTGCGGAGAGGAGCAATAGCCTGAGGCCCCTTGCCCGGTAGACCTACATCTTTGACACAAGCCGCTTGCACAACAGTTGTACTTTTCTTAGGATAAGCCCGATAGAGTTGGGATCCACGCTTGACTGTATAGCCACGTTCTTTTACATTGGTTCGGAAGCGTCGCACATAGGCTTTGCGTAAAATCTTACCCGGGGGACACGCTTTACGAAGATTGATCGTCTTGTTCATTCGTTTCGCTGTCTCTAGACGGCGTGCGGCCTTCTGAGTAACACCACGCTTGAATTCCTTGCTGGTGTTGGCATAGATGGTTGTTGCACGGACACAACGAGGAGGGACCATACGACCCGAAGCAGACTTGTAGGTCATTCGCTTGTGGTATCCAGCAGGGCATCCTTTGCTCTGATTGTAAGGTAATGAACGCGGATAGGCTTTGCGAGTCTGAGCCATTTCTATTCCTCCTCAGGAAATTCTTTGGTGGCTACACTTCCTTGTTTGGCGTGCGCATTGATAATCGTTGGTTCCATCGTATACGGAAGTTCAACTAGATCCCTTTGTAACATATGTTGAAGAATCATTCGAACGGAATAAGGAAGAGAACCAGGAATTCCAATTGCACTCACAATATTTACGTAGTACTTGTCCATCATATTCGTTTCCTTATTTTTCGATGTATTCAGAAATTGGACCAAATCATAATACAAGCGGGCTGCATTGCTGACATATTTTCGTAAGGGGTCAAAACCTTGTACATTCGCGTTGACCTCTTTATTTTTTGCCATTTCTCTTAGTTTCCACGACTGCACTGCATTCCGTACATTTTGAACCGCAACTTCTTCATCTGCATTCAGCTGGTCCATTTCCATTTCCTCTTGTCTATCCACATAACTCGTATCGCTTTCTGTGTCACTCATTCTACCTACAGAAGTCAAAAGGAAGAATTAGGAACCATCGGGCGCAGCTTTGTACAAAAATAAGAGAACACCTAAGGCTAAAAATAAGCCGCTACTGATTTCGCGTGAACGTTTCTGCTCATCTTCCCATACAATAATATAATCCTGGAACCCCGATTTGTTGGGCGGAGGAGCATCATAGCGTTGATCTTCAACGGATTGAGCTTCCGATTGTTTGGCCCTACGTGCAACCGATTCAGGACTATTCGGATTGCTCAAAGCTGCTTCATTTCCGGCGTCTGCGCTTGTATTCGGAGATTCTACCTGCGGCATACTCTATTCCTGCGGTTGAAATGTGGACAAAAAGAATTTCACGTAAAAAGAATGGACAACCCTAACGGACAGAATCCAAATATTAGCCGTCGGAATACTCGTGAAGCGATGGAAGAAGCTGCCAATCGCCCCCTTGATTTTTTACCCAAAGAGCGTGCACAATATGTACGTGATAGTATTGCATTAGTGGAATCCTATCAAGCGCAAGGGTTGGATATTGAACAAATCAAAGAAAAAATGCCTGCATTTGTCAAAGATTATAAGAATTTATTTGAAATGATCACAAAGCCCGATGGCTACAATAAACAAAGTTTAAAAACTATGTTGGTAATGCTGGATCGTATGGGCGCAGGTGAATTAACACAGCACCAAGCATCTGTAATAGTGGGTCAGCGTTTATCTGATACATACATTAAGCCTAATCTTCAAGGCTAAACTTTCAACTTATTTGCAGGAATATGAAATTGGGTACACCATTGTTGTGCTTTTAGATATTGGTCCTTCCATTGGTATTGGGAAGGAGGAATATCTTGCATCTGAATTGTTTTATCCAGAAGCTGGATTTGTTGCGATGCAAAGGTCTGAATATGGGATTGTAAATACGCTTTTTCTTTCTCGGAGAAAAATGCATAAAAATCAACCTGCGGATAGCTTTGTTGTTCCACAAACTTCGTTTGTAAAAGATGCAACACTTGCAGCACACCTGGGTGTGTACGACGAAATCCACGACAAATCAGATAGCGTTCCGAATTACAAGGACGGCTTGTTGCAGGTTTGTACAAACACCATTCTTTAAAACAGAGGCTTATGCACCGAATTAAAAAGTGTGTCACACTGGAATAGACATCAAACAATTTTAAAATCAAAATCCCATCACTTGTTAACACTTGAATTCCAATAATTGCCGATGCAATCAATAGCGGATACACCGATTTTTCTTGATTTTCATAATCGGTACTAAAATCAAATCCTCCATCTCCTGTGAATAAATGTGAACGAAGTGCTTCGTGCAAGTGTACAAAGGATTTTTGATTCTCAGGACGATAAATATCTCCTGTTCCATCTTCTCCATAGTGAATTTTCACTTCAGGATGCCGTTGTAAAAACTGGTAAGAGCGGCGCCAACCAGGTACGTGATTATTATTTGGTTTTAGTGTAATGGCATACGACTTTTGTACAGCAATGCGATGAGTACTGGCCTTCTCTAAAAAGGCTTCAATGAACCCTCCTGGTCCCTCCGCAACGTGAGAGGATCGCAACTTTGCAAGATTTTTTGGAAGACGATCAAAGAATTGACTGACTTGGAGCATTTCAATCATTTTAAAATAAGAGCGACTCAATGGCTTGACCATAGCAATAGAGGAGGGACATTCAGGATTGTCCTGAGTATAGACTAACTCATACGGATTTGTCTTCTTCTTTAGTGTTTCCCATTTGTGATTGCTTTCCAAGGGCTCTATTTTTTTCTTGATGTCTGTTAATTCTTGATGCGGTATCTCATTCCACGAGACGTCAAAGTTCACTGCTAAAAAAGTTTCAAACCTAACACTTTCAAGGAAGGGTGAGGATTGAAATTCAATCGTATGCCAGGGTGGTTTTGTGGTGTCAGTATCCATACAATTCTATGGTAATCTACGTTTAGCCCACTTTCCGCATTTAATAGTCTTCTTCGGCCACTTCTTGGAGTGTAAATTCAGGTTCCTCCATCATCGGTACCTTGCTGGGAATTTGGAGATTCATACGGAGTTGAGTAATATCGCAAGGGCCTGTAGGTGCGCCACCGATTTCTGCATCAATGGCATCCTGACTGATCTCTTCATCATCGGAGTCCTCGTCATCCAGTGTCTTAGGAACTTCGGAGAGTGTCTTGAGGATCTTCATCAAGTAAGGTTCATCCAAGAGGATTTGACTGAAGGATGTTCCACCACGGATCGGTTGACCCATCATAATGTTAGCCGAGACACCCGTAATAGGATCCACTTCACCAAAGAGAGCAGCACGCAAGAGAATCTTTTCTGTCTCTTCAAAGGAGGCTTTGGCAAGAGGACCAATATCATTCTTGTTAATACCATAACGATCTACAGACATCAGGCGGCCCGCGCGCGTCATTACATCACACAAGAGACCCAAGTGACGGAAGTTCACACCTGCTTCCTCGAACAAGTCAGAGATTTCATTCAAGAGAACTTGTCTTGTCGCTTCAATACCCAAATTCTCGTAAATATCCCAGACGTGCGTACTGAGAAGTTTGCGACCATCTACCGCAGGATGATTCATTACCTCTAAGAAGTTGCTACCATCCGTGTCCAGTACGTACTGATTTTCAATAACTTTGTATTGACCATCTTTGTATTCCACATACTCTTCTTCTTTGCGGAAGGTCACCGCTTTGATTCCAGGAATGCCGCGGATGACCACGCTATTGAGGAGTTTATTTTGGAATTTCTTCAAGGTTGTCAGATCATCCACATCACTTCCGTCGCGCATTACAGAAATACGCAAGACGAGTTTGGATGCATTGAAATCGGAATAGGTCGTGAAGATTTCTTTGCCAAAGCGGTTATCCAAGACAAAGGCGATATCATCCATCGTGATGTTTTTGTTAAACATACGCTCGCGATCAAGTTCAAGACGCAAGATCCAGCGGCTGTCAATAGGTTTCTCTTTTTTCTCCGATTTTTCAAACAGATGGAAGAAGGTGAGTAGACTGCGATCTTCCTGGATGACACTTTCATCATCGGTTGTTTGAGGATCAAAGTAGATACGAGCATTGATCGTAATGTCACGGAGAAGAGTGAGTTCCAGGTCCTGGGCCACTTCACGGGCCTTTTCTTTCTTGGTGCGATATTCAGGTTTGAGGAAGACTGTGAGCGCAGTCCCTTTGGGGTTTTGCGTGACTTTCAGCAACTCTTTCAGACGGGGCACACCTCGCGTCATATTAGACTTCGCAGCCACACCAGCCAAGTGGAACGTGTTCAATGTCATCTGTGTAGAAGGTTCACCAATACTTTGTGCAGCAATAATACCCACTTGCTCACCAGGTTGAGCCCAGGATTGCCAGTTCTTAATGACAAGCACTTCACAAAGGGCATCAAAGGCTGCTTTGGTAAAGCGATCCTTCACGATCAGTTTGTGAGGAGCGCAATGGAAGCGGAGAAGCGCTGCCCACAATGCGTGATAGCCTTGAGTCTTTTGAATGATTTTTTGAATAGCTTCCAACACATACTTGGGAGTCAGATCTGTTTTCTTATTGGGATCCAAGCGGAACTTGACTTTGATATTGGTCAAGATACGATCAAGATTGAGAGGAGCAAAGAGAGTGCCATTGAGTTTGAAACGATAGATATCTTCCACGAGAAGTTTGCGATCGCCAAGAACTTGGTTGACATAGGTGTCCAAGAGATCTTCCATATCCTCTGTGACTTCTTTCCGAGGTTCGCCTTCTTCTAGAATATCATCCCAATTGACACCCGTCATTCCATACGACGAGCGAATATCATCTTCAGACAAACTTTCAAGTTTAAGTGTTGCAGCTTCAATCTTTGTGGAATTCACACCATCTTCCCCATAATGGAATTGGACGATCTTTCCACGGGCATCGCGAACAGTTCCATCGTATTGCACAACAAGATCTTCCATTGCCTTGATGAGCTGACGCTGGATATACCCTGTATCAGCCGTTTTCACGGCAGTATCAATCAGACCTTCACGGCCTGACATTGCGTGGAAGAAGAATTCCTGAGGCGTCAAGCCACGAATGAAGCTGCTTTCTACGAACCCACGAGCTTCTGCACCATCATCATATTTCTTATAGTGGGGCAGGGTACGATCGGTAAATCCGTAAGGAATACGACGCCCTTCAGGAGCCTGTTGTCCAAGACACGCCATCATTTGGGCAATGTTCACGGTGGACCCCTTGGACCCTGCTTTGACCATCGCTGTCAAACGATTTTCTTGGGCCAACGAGGCTAGACCCATACGCCCTGCATCGTCGTTCGCTTTGTTCAAGATACCAAGGACACGACTTTCAAATTCTTCTTGATTGGTTTTTCCAGTATTGTTATCAAACAAATCCAAATGGACTTGGAGAATCATATCTTCCACTTCACGCTTTTTATTCTCAATTGCCGCGCGAATATCATCATTGGTCTTCTTATCGGCGACAAGATCGGAAATGCCTACACTGAATCCATTGTAGACCAAGAATTGTTCAATCGTATTTTGCATACTATCTACAAAGTTGACTGTGGCCTGAGGACCATAATCATTGTAGGTTACGTGGACAATCCCTTTGGAAGGTTTTGCAAAGATTGACTTGTCAAAGATACCTCGTTTGATATTTCCTTCTTCAATTTCCACGATATTTTCAGGAATCTGATTGTCTTTGTAAGAGTCATTTTCCATCTTCAAATTGAGCGGAGGGAGGAGTTCGGAGAGCACTTGTTGCCCAGTCCACTTGGCACCCTTCCGAGGTTTGGGCACGATACCTTCATATCGTTTGTTCCACATCATCAGATTCATAAATTCACGACGATTGAATTCCACTTGAGGTCTTGTGATACGATAGGAACCTACAAGAGTATCCTGAACAATACCAATCACAGGCTTTCCGTTACGGGGTGAAATGATCTGATAAGGGACGGCTGCAATTTCGCTGAGTTCTGTGGAAGCTTCATAGCTTTGGGGAATGTGGGCATTCATTTCATCACCATCAAAATCTGCATTGTAGGGCGCCGTCACGGAAACATTGAGACGGAATGTATTGTAAGGAAGGACCTTGACGCGGTGACCCATCATTGACATTCTGTGCAGAGTTGGTTGGCGGTTAAATAGAATAATATCACCATCCGTCAAGTGTCGGTTGATCGTGTCGCCCGTTTTGAGTACGATCTCTTTGCGGTTAATATGCTTGAGAGAGATCATACGCCCATCAGGCCGTACAAGCGTCTTGGCACCTGGATACTTGTCTGCACCATTTTGAATGAGTTTGTACATTTGTTCTTTATTGTAAATCGTGACACGTTCAGGCACTGTCAGGTTCATCGCGATTTTTTCAGGAACACCAATTTCTCCAATTGAAAGATTGGGATCGGGTGTGATGACGGAACGGGCTGAGAATTCAACACGCTTGCCCTGAATATTGTAGCGGATACGCCCTTCTTTGGATCCCAAACGCTGTTGAATAGATTTGAGGGGGCGACCTGAACGCTGGGCAGAGGGAGCAACACCCGGAATTTGGTTATCGACTAGGGTTGCAATGTGATATTGAAGCACATTCGTGTATTCATCAATGATGTGTTTGGAAGCATTTGCATCAATCTTTTCTTGGAGTGTTTGGTTGTTTTTGATGATATCAAAGAGCTTACACGTCAAGTCATCTTCTGAACGCTGATTGTTATCCTGCACAACGGAGGGTCGAACTTGGGGAGGCGGGATAGGAAGGATCGTGCAAATCATCCAATCCGGTCTGCACCAGTAACGATTGAGACCCATAAAGTCTACATCTTCATCACTGATACGACGGAAGAGACGGAGAACATATTCGACTTCCAAGGGTTGGGTGCGCTTGGTACCCTCTTTTCCAACTGCAGGTCCTTCCATATTGTCCCATTCAGCAACGATGCGCGCAATGCCTTCACGCACAAAGCGATTCGGTTTGCGAGCACCACATCCATCCTCTGTTTCTTGACCACAACGGCTGATATTTCCGCAGCGATTCAAGATTTCACGCCATCTGGCTTCACCACGATGTTTGAGCACGCCCTTGTGAAGATCTTTGTCAACAAGAAGTTTGGAGCAACGAATGCAGACGCAATTGAGAACATTGAGAATATATTGGAAGAACTGAATGTAGTAGACAGGGCGTGCCAGCTTATAGTGTCCAAAGTGGCCGGGGCAGTTGTGATTGGTTTGTCCACACGAGCGACACGTCTTCCCATTTTCAAGCACACCCATTCGCGGGTCAAACAATCCTCCGATTTTGGGTTCAGATCCTTCATAGACAGAATGCGTCGTAATTTCCACAACGGAACGGCGTTCAATCTCTTCAGGACTGAAAATTCCAAATTGGATCCCCACAATGGGTTCAATTTCGGAAGTTGGTCTTACGAGTCCAGCGGGCATCTTCTCTTTCCTTATTGGATTTCTAAAACGAAAACTTTAGCCTCAATTTTAAGGGGTAGCTGTTTAGGCTGTTTGCTTTAGGTGTTCCTCTAGACGATCCAATACCTGCTCCCACGCAAAAATGATGTTTTCACGTCTTTGCTGCTGGGTTTCTTCTGCTTGATTCATAAGAGCTTGGTAATCCGTCGTCATTACCTTTTCAATCAGTTCTTGAATGGAATCAAATTGAAGAGCAAGAGGTAAACTATCAGGATTATAAAAGTCTGCAGTTTGAATCCAGCGCTCAATGATGAGAGGATCTCTTGCATTGTCCAAAGTGGAGGCATTTGCTTCTGTTCCAGGAGCAAACATACACCAGGAAAGCTCATTTGGTTCTTCAGAGGTGGACCAAAGCTTCGCTAACAAACGTTTGCTAGGAATCCAGATTGGAATATTAGCTCTGACTTGTTGAAACATTGACATCGTACTTACATTGTAAGGAATATGAATGACCGCAGTATACTCATCAAGATAGCCTTCGGGTAGATACGATTGTGCTTCCGCCATCCGAATCGCTTGTGATTCCACTGCATCTCCAAACGATTCTTTCAGTTTCGCATACAATTCCTTCATAAAGGGAGAACCTTTTTCTTGCAAGAGAACCTGTCGTGTATCCCAGAGAAGAAATTTTTTTGATTGAGGAACTTGTGTTCGTAGACGCAAGACACTCTCACATAAAGATGGAATCACAACTTCACGATCGGGTTGAATGTAAGGAAAGTATTGGTGCATATAAAACTTATCACCCTGATTGTTATGAATGATAGTCAGACGATTTGTTTGCAAAAGATCCTGAATAGAGTCAACAAGAGCCTGATGCTTCTTTGGATCTTGAATCCAGTCATTTCCAAAGCGTGTGGAATTGATATGAAGCATTGGAAGACCAAGATCTTTGAAACGATGACAAGTCACTAGGGAATGGGATGTAAGAATTGCATCATAGTGTTTTGGAGTTAAAAACTGCCGCGCATCATCTGGAAAAGGAGTATCTGCAGGAGGCCGATAGAGATCAAGAGAACTTTGAAACGATGGAATTTGGCACGGCAGCGCTTCATTGACAGGAGGTCGTCCATCACATAACCAGACAAAATCAAGTTGTGCACCCAACATACGTAAAATCTGCTTAGCATCCCATTGTACTGCGTGGTGATGGTCAATCCCAAAGAGTTTCAGGGATCGCCGTTTGGATTTCCAAACCCACAGAGCAAACTCCGATGAAGTGAAATCTGTCTCTTGTTCATAGACGCCTCGCTGCTTCCAAAACGGAGTGAGATAAAAATTGGGATCCGAATAGGAAAATCCGTGATGGGGCAACAGAAGTGCATCATAAGGGCCTCTCTTCATCGCCGCGAGAACCTGGGTTGGATGAATCGGTTGAATACGATTTCGGAGTTCTGCAGGCAACGAATTTCGCAGTTCAACCGCATTCGCAACTCCAAACCAAAGCTGTCGCCCTTCCACGGGAGATCCTGTGAAGGCCCATTTGGAAAGATCTTGCAGCTTGTCGGCTAGACTGGGGAGTACCAAAGGAATACCAAGTTCTGTGCGATTCCCTCGTTCAAGACATTTCACTATTTGATCAAGATTCATACTACAGATCTGATCTAAGAAGCTTTAGCTTAGTATGAAAAGAATGGCTGTCTATAGAGAAACAGATGGATCGCTTGTACGCGAGTATCAGATTGAACAACATCCTATCCTGCAGCGAGACACAGGAAGAGCGCATCTAGATATCGTCCCCACAAAAGAATATGGACAGGCTTTATTTCTTGATGGTGAACTTCAATTTACAGAAAAAGATGAATATATTTATCACGAAGCCCTTGTTCATCCTTGTCTAAGTCTCACTCCAGGACGGAAAAAAGTTTGTATTCTTGGAGGAGGAGATGGATGTGCTGCACGCGAAGTGCTCAAATGGGGAAATGAGATAGAAAGTATTGATCTTATTGATTGGGATGCAGAACTTACTGGTCTTTTCAAAAGCAAGTATTCTGCTCTCAACGAACGCTCCCTGCAACATCCACTCATCAAGATTGAGAACAGAAACATTCGTGAATGTTTGCACGAATACCGATCCTATGATATCATCTTTATTGATTTATTGGATCCAAACCCTACAAAACACTATGAAATAGACCTTTGGTATGATATTTTCTTTCTGGCAAAACACTGGATCAAGGATACAGGCTCTATTGTGATCAACGCAGGCGGTCTAACGCCTTGGAACACAAAAGAAGTGGAATGGTTGCTTGATCTTGCACAAGAAAAATGTCCCTGCCCCATCCGTTTGTATAAGACATTTGTTCCATCCTTTGGTCGCGAATGGTGTTTTCTCCTTCTCACGCATCAGTCCACAAGTTCATTGCAGAATCTTCCACAAGGTCTTCGCTTTCTAGACACTACGACGTGGACACAGATGTGTTCCTGGTCCCGCGACTACAGGGATGGTCCTCTAGGTCTAAACATTTGAATCAAAGAATAAAAAGATGACTGATTTTTTCTATCGTCTAGAGATTCTTCCCAGTGAAGAAGGAAAAGAGTTTTATAATCGTACGATGGAAAGAGACAATGCAAATGCAGGGTTTGATTTGTTTGTTGTCAAGGAAGAACAATGCGAAGCAGGCAATGTAAGTCTTTTAGACTTAGGATGCAAAGCTCGTATGATCAAATGCTCTCCCGATAGGGAAGAAGAAGTTCATTTTTGGTTAGCTCCTCGCTCAAGTATCTGGAAGAGTGGGGTAACCCAGGCGAATAGTATGGGCATTATCGATAGGTCGTACCGCGGACCTTTACTGGGAGCTGTGTTGCCCATTCACAAACCCAGTGGCTACTGGAGCCAATTATCTTCCGGTGAAGGTCCAAAAACGGGATCCTATATTTGGATGAATTGTGATTCAAGAGCGACAGGCTCCCCTGTGATTGAAAAGGGTCAGCGCTTATTCCAAATCGTAGCACCTGATATGGGTTGGATTAAAGAAGTACGAATCGTTGAACACTTAAGTACAACAGAACGAGGAGAGGGTGGATTCGGTTCAACAGGTAAGTAGGGAGATGTACAAGACTTCACTTCGGTATGCTGCAATTCTTGCATTTTTTGTTGCGCTAATTCTCACAGGCATTGGTGGATGGTCCAATATGATTGGAAGAGCGCTTGTCATTACCGAAAAGCACGCTTGGAATGATGGGTTATTTATGATGATGGTTGCTATTTTCTTATTGCTCCTTTCTATGATTTAAGACAACAAAGGTAAAATATTCACATGTTTGCGATCACCGCCTCGTAATTTGATATAGGGTATTGTTCTACAATAGTCTACATCTTGTAATGTTTTCCAGATACATTCCTTGTCCCATTTGCAGACTTTGGCGTGAATTTTAAACATCGTGTCTTCCGCAATATGATAGACAACTTTCGCATTCGGTGGCATTCTCTGTTGAAGAACTTTCTGATAACATCCGTGTTGTGTTAGATACACATCTCCAGGTGCATTCATTAATTTTTGCAGGTCCACACCTTCTTCTTTCAGTTTGTCTTTATAGCGCTTAAATCCCATCTTTATGGCTCGTTCATATTCTTCTAACCAGAGTGTAATGACAGGAGATGCTGGGGGAGCCATAATAAACCAGTTTTCAGCAATAGGATACAAAGGGTTATTTTGTGTTCCTAGAATTTTAAACACTAAAAGATCGGCTTTGTTACTCGCGCAATCACGATACAAGGGATTAATAGATTGATTTAAAATAATTCCAGAATCAATCCAACAACCTCCATAGGCCTTCAAAAGCTTCAACCGAATCCAATCGGCCTGATGTTCCACGCGAAGATTCTGAAACCCTGGTGGAATTTCTTCTTGATTGATCGAATGCAAGAATTCATCTGTCGTCAAAAACTTGACTTGCCAATCGGGCAACATCTTCCGCATCCGTTCAATATTTTTTTGAACGTGTTCAGGTGGATTCTCTTCATTCCAATGCGTCCATACAACTTTTGGCAGAACGTAGGGTGTTCGCTGAAGCTGTAGTAATATCATACAAAGAAGTAAACCGAAGAGCGTATAGAAGATCCACGGATAGTCCATTTCCTACCCTAGCGGGGAAAAATGAAGCCGAAAATACAACCCCCCAGCAGTACACTATGAGTCTTGATCTTGTCTTAGGACCTATGTGGGCTGGAAAATCATCCTACATTATTGGAAAAATTCGGCGCTATAGAGCCATCGGATGGAATGTTCTTGTTATTGCCAATCCATTGGATGACCGCTACGGATCTCAGGTAATCAGTAGTCACGATAAAGAACAAGTTGCAGCTCTCGCCATTTCTGATCTTGCTGCTCTTTATGAAGATACCCGTTACAAAGAAGCACGGCTTCTTGTTATTGAAGAGGCCCAATTCTATACCGGTTTGTACACCTTCGTAAAAACAGCAGTTGAACGAGATAAAAAACACGTTGTTTGTGTGGGTCTTGATGGAGATGCATTTCGGAAACCTTTTGGTGAAATTCTGAGTTTAATTCCGATTTGTGATAATGTTGAGAAAATTAAGTCACTTTGTGCGGAGTGTGGAGATGGAACCCCTGCATTATTTAGTCATCGCCACGTACATACGAATGAAAGCGCACAAATTCAAGTGGGTTCTGAAACCACGTATATCCCCTTATGTCGGAGTCATTACCTTGAAAAGAATCCATCTAAATAATTTCTTTCTAAGATCTTACCAATGGGAAGCCAAGATGCGAAACAATGTGTTTCACAAGATGCAAAACAATGTCCTTGGTGCCAACGCTGGTGCCTCAAGGATAATGCCTGTGCCTATATTTTTGCCTGTGGATTAGACCACAAACTTGTTTTTCAGAAGGGATTGGGGTGTGGACGATCTTGGTGTTGGAAATGCGGGAAAAAATATTGCAGTTTGTATTATAATCCTGATACAGGTGAAAAACTTTCTACAGCAAAAGATCATCACGATGCTTCTTGTTGTAGAAAGGAACTTGGATTCAAACAGGAAGACTATTGTGGGGGTGGATGTTCTGGACATTGCCCTAAACGCTGGTAGCTTCTAGACGACTCAGGAGGTCAAGTTGTTGTTGTCTGTCCTGTTCTAATATACTCTGTTGCGTAGAGAAGTTACGAAGAATTTTGTTGAAATTTTTCATAAACTCTATCTCTTTGCGAGACCACGTAGCCTTTGGTTTTCGTATGATTGAATTATATCTTGACTGCATAACATTATTTGTATTGGTATTCTGAAAAGAATATTTCCTACGTGTGGCCTGATAGACAGGCAATGCCTTCTCAAGTTGTGTGTTAATCTCCTGGATGCGTTTTCGTGCACGAGCTCTTTGTTCTTCTTTGGATTCGTTGAGCACTGGGAGGGGTGGAGGGGGAGGAGTAGAGGAAGTAGGTGAAGGTAGACTTTCAGTATTGCTAACAGGAGAAGGAGGTAAAGCAGGAAGAACTTGTGCAAGACGAAGAGTTCCACGAGGCATTGATTTTGGAGGTGGAGGAGCAAGAGCAAGAGCAAGAGGAAGAGGCTCAGTGACATTTCTGGAGGGACGCCAAGATGGATTCAATTTGCGAATGAGCATTTCTACATCTTCAAAGGTTTGGAGGGGTCTATCGTACGTTTTGACGAACGACTGAATTGTTTGAAATTGTTCAAAGAGAGCTTCGCTACTTCCCACGATATACATCTCTTCAATAAATTTCGCATCCTGAATGGAAACTTTATAAAGTTCAGAGGCTTTTTTCAATCGGTCTTCGATTCCACTATCTTTCTTATTTTGAGTCAAATCCAAATACTTACTTATGACCAATTGGTATTGGCAAAAATCAATAAAGATTTTCTCCACATCACGCAGTAAATCATAGGAATCAAAATTGCCGTTCCAGTAAGTACCTTTTGTAGGAGTCGTTTTCACACCAAAGGCTTCGCTCCAGAGCAAACGATTCTTTTTCTTTGTACAATAAGCAGTATAAGGGTCGCAAAGAAGGAATTCACGGGATTCATCAAATGCTCTCCGAACCACAGCCAATTGCAAGGGATCACGATAGGTCACCACCATTCCTTCAGGCAAGGCCTTTTCAGTGAGAACCATAAAGTGATCATAAATCTTCAAATGTTTAAATTTATCAGCGGTGACTAAAAAGACTTTGGAGGCTTCTACGAGAGTTGGAGCAGCTTTCTTTATCAATTGAAACAAGTCTTCATCCATCGTGTTTATTCCTTGTTCCTTAAAGGCATCAATGACATAACTTGTTTGCAACAAATTTGGTGCTTTTATGTATTCACCCGTCATCAAAGTATCTACTTTTGATTCAAACGGGTGATATTTTGGATCCACGATTAAGTAATGAGAACACATTAAGTTTCTATCTTCAATCGTTTTGATCACCCGTGTAAAATGATTCATACCTCCAAAAATACAGATACAAAAGGGAAGATCAAGAGAGGATAGAATAGGTGCTTGAGTATCAGAATATACATCATAGATACACATATTCTTCATAGTATCCGCTACGTGGTCTGCTTTCCGAGCACTGCTGAATAAAATTGGACTATATCGTCCTAAATGACTTCCATATCGTTCTCCAAATTGTTTTTTATCTGGATCCTCTAAACTGGGAAACACGTGATGTTTGGCTTCCGCAATAATGATTTCCTTGTTCAATTGATCAAGGGAAGTACCAAAGATATCCAATGCCGTTTTATCGAGCAAATCATCAGTATACGTATTATATTCTTTTAAACTCATTTTTTTTTTCATTATTTCTGGATAGTTTAGAAGTTTGTAATTTCGCATCGTATACATAAGTTCACTCAATTCATCGTTGGTTGGATAGACAGGATTGGGAGACGGAGGAAGTCCTTGCTTTTGTCTCATTTTGTTGTAAAAAAATAAAAAGACTCTTCGCATTCCATCTCGTACATTCTCAATAGGAAGTGTCATTGAAACGATTTCTTGTGACTTTGTACGCTTATTCTCTTCTGTTGCTGGTTTGCCGTTCAAAATGTCTAATGTAATTGTTTTTTGTTGAAAGCGTATGTTGTTCATTTCTTTTTGATCTATCTCATTTTGGCTGATCTTTCCACGTCTCCGTTCATTTCCTTTGAACATAGGAAATTTCGTGGAAGGATATTGGGTTGGTGCAGAAGTAGGTGGTTTGTTAAGTCCCTTGAGCTTCCCTTTGACACGTTGCACAAGAGAATTTTTGTTTTTTTGTTTCGGTGATTGTGGTTTGGATTTTTTCCGTGTAAAGAATCCTTTTAGATTTTGGAAAAGTCCTCCACCTCTATCTTTGAGAGTCCTCATCTACTTTCTAGAGAGAAAAGAGAATGAATGCTCCTCGTCTAGGTGATTTGTTCGCCATCCCGTTTTTCTTATGGCTTGTCTTCTATTTTTGGAGCAAGAGCAAAGAACAAGATCTCACACATCAAGAAATGATTCTTTTTGGATTTGCCATCGTAGGTTTTTTTGCAGACATTTATTTTGTCTTTCTGTATAAACCTCTATGAGCTTTAGTTGCTATTGTTTAGTTAATGATGTAGGGAAGACATATGTTGGGTTTTCAACAAATGTAGACAGGCGTTTACGACAACACAATGGTGAACTTGTTGGTGGAGCGAAAGCCACACACGGGTCTCAATGGACTCGTCTCTGTACCATCACCGGCTTTCCCACGCAGCAAAGTGCATTGCAGTTCGAATGGAAGTGGAAATACGTAAGTCGGAAGACCAGAGGATCCTCGGCCGTAGAACGACGTTGTGCAGCGCTAGTCCAATTACTTAATGAGGAGAGATCAACATCCAATGCGATCCCCTTTGCGCTTTATGAAGATCCTTTGCTCGTTTTAGTGGAAGATCCTCAGTTCCAGTATTTATTGAAAGATAAAGACTTGAGAAATGGTATACTAGTAGAATGAAGGCATCAGATTCTGTAAATTCCTTGACAGAGTTAAATAAAAACGAAGGATCCGATCCGTCGTGTTTTATTTGTTTAAGTGAAGAGCCCGAACAAGGTGAACCTTTAGTGAATTCTCAACTTTTGCGCAACTGCGGATGTCGCTTCTATGTACATCCTGTCTGTTGGAATGAATGGATTAAAAATAAATCAGACTATGATTGTCCCATCTGTCATAAAGCCAGTATGCTGCGCATTCATATTCCTCCCAATCCTGTGATGGCCATTCACTATGAAGAAGACCAGCCAACAAAACGATGCAGTCCTTTCAAACTTGCAGCAGCCCTCACTTGCGTCGTCTTATCGTCTTTTTTGATTTCCGCGATCGTCCAATGGGGATAGTGCGTCTGGTTTTCTGTTTTCCACCCGTTTGATTTGTTATGGATTCGGCAACGGCGGAGACTGCCTGGTTTACACGATTGGGATCAATCGTTTCATTTACTATCCCTTGGGCAATTTCTTCCGCTCCTTCTTCCAAGGTTGCATCTCCCTCCTCTCCCAATACTATCTTTTCAAGAGCTTCCTGTTTCACCGCAGCAGCTACTTCAGCGACTACAGCCTTTTCGTGTTCCTTTAATTCTTCTACAAGTTGGGGTGCATCGGCAAGTTGTTTTGCAGCTGGAACAATCGTTGTGAGAAATTGTGTTGCTTGAGCAACTTCTTCTGCTGTGGGTTCACCGCCTCGTCCAAACCAAGATTTCTTTTTGGAAATCAATTCACTCTGCAAACGTGTTTGTTGCAAAGCCTGTAAAGCATTGCGCTGAGGTTTGAGTCCTTGATAGAACTCGGCGTAGGGTCCTTTGGCCATTTTTGCGTTCATTGTAGCAAGTTGTCGCTGTATATAGTCGGATTCCTTTTCCTCCGCAGCTTTTGGCAGAATACCACTGAGTCGCATCGTATCAAACAACATACTTTGAAACGCTGATTTTTGAGACCATCCCTTTTTTGTGGGATCTCCTTTGTAGCGCATGAACAGGTCAAATTCACCAAGCAAAATATTCATAAAGACTGATAAAATCGTAATATCACGCACAAGTTGACGCAAGTATTCTGTGGGAGCAAACATTCGTTTAAACTTTCCTCCCCACGTACTTATCGCTCTGCCATTTCCCTCGTTTGCATAAAGTGCCTGCATAGGATTTTCTTGTGAGCTTTGTCTATACACTTTGATTTCTTGAATGACATTATCATCGGCAAGCAAGGCAATAAAGGACGTTATTTTTGCGATGAATGCACTGACCGATCCTGTGTTTAATTCAATACCATTTTCTGCCGCAATATCTTGCATTACTTTCATTATCTTGGAAAATCGATCTGTCTCGTGTTGAATAATAATAAGATTGGACCGCAATTCAAGATTAATTCCTGTCTGGGACATTACACGTTGAGTCAACATACTCAGTGCCAAAAAACTTACCGATGCAGGGGGTATCGGTGCACTCACGGCCGCCAACACATTGAGAATACCCGCAGCAACAAAGCCTAGAGTTGAAATAGTATCTGCCCTCGCTCGCCACTCACTTGCTCGTGCAGATTGTTCTTTGACAACGGGTTGCGATCTATTTTGTCGGAGACCTAGCTTCACAGGTAGACTTCGCAGTTTGTTTTTCCACGTCAAACGTTTGGTGGGAGCCACTGGTGCAGGCGCCGCTTTTTTTGCAGAAGGTATCTTATAAAAGTTCATAACACTGGCTCGTGGAGATGCACCGACAGAACCTGGATCTGAATTTACAGATCGTGCATTATTATTATTTGGGTTTACCTTTAGCTTCGGATTGTTATAGACAAAGCTCATTCCTACTTTATTCTACTAAAATAGGAATGGGTCAAAAACCAACCAAAGAAAAACACGATATGGCGATTTGCTTTGTGCTCTTTAATCCTGCACAAACCAAACGCATTTTAATGAATTATTTCTATGTCCGCAACTTGTATGAACAACAAGGACTTCCCGTGTTCACCTTGGAATTGGTGTATGAAGGACGAAAGCCTGAAGTGCCCGATGCCTTCCACGTAAACGGAGGATCTTTTATGTTTCATAAAGAAAATCTCTATCGCATTTTGGAAAAGAAGATTCCATCTCACTACAAGAAATTTGCGTTCTTGGATGCGGATGTCTACTTCACAGATAAGACCTGGTACAAGAAGACTTCAGATTTACTCAATACACACGACGTTGTACAGCCGTTTGAACGAGCCCATTGGTTAGATTTAACCTACAAGAAAACAATGTTGACGCGCAAAAGTGTTGTTTTGAATACCAAAAAAGAATGGGATTTTGCCTACCATCCTGGATTTGCGTGGTGTATGACACGCAAATGGTATACGAAAGTAGGCTTCTTTGACTATGCCATTTCGGGGAGTGGAGATACCTTGTCCAGTGCAGCGTGGTTAAATAAAACCTTTCCCGCAAAGTTTCAAAGTCTTCCTCCGCCTTTGATAACGAAATACAAGTCCTACAAAGAATTTGCCGCTCCCAGAATTACCTATTTGAAAGAATTTGATCTCTATCATTTGTATCACGGATCACGTGAAAATCGTCAATATGCCGAACGTCACAAGATGTTACAGATAGATGGAGACATTGATTCTTACATTTGTGAAAACAAAGAAGGTGTCTTGGAGTGGAAAGACACATCCAAATGGAATCCTGTCTATTTGCAGTATTTCCGAAAACGAGAGGATGATGGATTGAGCGAAATCAAGGTGGAGGAGAAAAGGACATCGTAAATAGTGTTGATTTATCTATCTTTATTCTGTACTACAGAATCAATATAGAGTTGTATGAATCAGCTATCCGTTAGTTACATACGATGATCAACAATACACAATAACCAGAACCAAACCCCGTTGCCTTTTGGAGGCTGGGTGCTTAGTTGGAGTAGGCAAGACCACCCATACCAGACATCACGCGGAGCACGTTGTAGTTGGTAGCATAGACATACACCGTAGACGTGGTCGTGGTGCCGACCGCGTTGTTAGACACCGTGAGGAGGAGAGTGGTGTTGTCGATACGAGACAAGTTGCAGGTACCAGAGGGCTGGTGTTGTTCAGGCTGGAGAGCGAAGGAGTAGACGTTGATACCGACGGCAGGGATGTTGGTGTGGTGTTGGTAAGGCTGGACTTCGTTGAAGTAGCGACCTTCACGGACCTGGAAACGATCGTGGCCGTTGAGCTGGATGAGGGCGGTGATACAAGGGTTCTT
>JACCDO012405239.1_pt1 | contig 69102 bp, 90 predicted proteins | sample 7446101 | NCBI WGS metagenome assembly JACCDO01 (sample SAMN15323440, study PRJNA562643) | freshwater metagenome | isolation source: river surface water | place: USA:Blue River Watershed | collected 2017-08-16 | reverse complement strand
GCTTACAGGATATCCCGAAACTTCATCAAGCGGATCCGTGGTAACATCTCTAAGGTTAAAGTTAAACAAGTTGACGCCTGCAGCGAAAGAAGAATTAGAAACAGATCTATAGAGTCCAGGTGTTATTGGCGTCTCAATTGAAAAAGATTCTCCAACTGAGACATTTTGCCTTAGCAGCTCGTAAGCTCTGGTGCTAACTGCAGAATCTGCCATGGTTAGACCGCATGTGCTAATTGAAGCTGCCGAGTCTTCGTACAGGATTTTAGTAGTTGTCAAATCTAAAGTAACAGTGCTCGAAGATGAAGATCCTTCAAATGCTGGGCTGAGTGACATCCTTATTGAGACTTGCCTCGGGAACAGCCCAGCACTTGTCAGTCTATTAAAAAGGCTAATCTCATAGCGATTTGAAGTGTTGACAACCTCGGAGTTTTCACTGATGTATTCGTCAGAAGTATAGTAGTTGTATATGAACCTCGCAGTGACGTTTGGTCCGATGAAGTTGGCGTATGGAATCATAAAAGATTCAAAAGATCTCGCCATTAGAAATTCCCCCGAGTCTGGAAGTTTGCAGGTTCAACTGAGATGAATACTCTACCGAGACTGCTAAACGCTCTATTGTCGTCGACAATTTCGGAGGTATTAATCCTAAATGCGTAGATGCAGTCGAAGTACTTGAAACCAAAGACTTCATCTATGCTTCTTCCTTGTCCGAAAATTCTGGTTCTCTCAAAAGCGCTTCCGAGCCTTGCTTGAGTTGCATTGTCAAGATTTTCAATCTTTCTACTGAACAAGGATTGTTGTAGTCTTCTAATATCAGAAATTTGAGCCGGCTCAGCGTATCTTGCACCGTCTGAAATGCTTGTTTCATCAAAATTTATTCCAGTGAGGTTCCAAACAAAGTCTGACACAGTTCCGTCTGTAAGAGCCGATTCTACAACTAGATTAGAAGGATCTCTAACGTCCAAAACAGAAAACACAGACTCGCCTCTCCTGGAGCTAACAATTCCGTCAACGCCGTCTATGTAAGAAACACACTTAACAGAGTCTGGAAGTATTCTATCAATTGGAGCACTTGCTTGTCCAGCAGGTATTATGAATTTCTTCATTTGAGGTGAGAAATAACGCGTTACTGTCCTTTCTTGCTGACCTCTAGTTTGTGCTCCGCCAGCAGGCGGACGAAGATAATCAAAGACAAACCTAAAAGTTACAGCGAATGTATCAACATCGCCTGGAACAGAGTTTCTGCACCGCTCAAGAAGTCCAAACGGGAATCCAACCAAGAAGTAACCAACATCATCAGAACCCCTAGACTGGCTCTGGTCTCTCCGTATTTTTGAGACTGAGAGTTTTAGCTCATCTTCACTTAAGAATTCCTGTACGCCATAGTACGGCTGACTTGAAATTTGTAGTCGTCTCAAGATTGAGGCTGTCGCCACAGTCAGACTTTCTCTAGAGAGAGCCAAAACAGGTGTTATGCCCTTGATTCTTGAAACTCTTGACAAGGCTGTCGATGCAGATCTAAGTGAGTCGGGAAGATCGATTGACAAGAAAGAGTTTGCTATTGAGCTACCAATATCTGATATCTCAAAGCACAGCATCGACTGATCTGTAAGTGTCTTTAGCGGAGAAAGTGCATCACTTATGATTTTTCTAGATGTTGAGTTGATCCTGTTTCTTGCTAGATCGGATAATTCTGCAGGTTCAGCATATCCATATTCTGTTGGTCGACGGCGAGATAGCTCGCTTGCAGATCTTGAGATCGCCGCTAGATCTCCCCTATAAAATTGAATTCTCTCACTTCTGGAGAAGGGATCTTCATCGCTGCTCCTGTAGATTATAATGACCGACTTAAACGCTCTTCCAATGGCCTGGTATGCAAGTGACCTTGCAATGGGTGCCAAGTCATCACTAAATCCAAATCTAGAAATCAGTCTATCAATTGCACTTAGAATCGGGTGAGACTCACTAATGGTTGACCACCATTCTGAAGAGTCAATCTGAATTAGACCGCCTGCGCTTGAATCATTAAGCAGATCTTCATCCCAGTCTCCGAGAATAATTGCACTCGATGTGATGCTTCCGTACTCAATTGGAAAAATTCCTCCAAACGCTCCGTAAGATTCAGTTCTAATAACTTCTGGAAATCTACTGGAATATCCGCTAGCGTTTTGCATGATGAATGCAAAATCCAACAGCAGAGAACCCTGTGACTCATACGTAAATTCTTCTTCTCTCTGGATGACTGACAGTCCAGCAGCGCTGAACAAGCTGCCAACGGTTTTAATGCACTCAGCAGTAAACGACAAAATATTTGTCGATTCATTCATTGCAATCTGTTCAAATCCCGATGTAGCTCTAGACAAAGACGAAGCAAATTGTGTAAGATCAGTTTTAGACTGATTAACTAGCGTATAAGCTGACTGGAAACCTACTGCATCTACTTGGTCCTTGGAAAAGCTCGAAAGAACACTTAGATCCTCAAAAGACGCGTAGTTTTGCGGTGAGAAGTTCAAAAATCTAGAGCTCAAGAAGACTTCAACTTGTTTCCCGTCTCTTGGAGTAAAGAGGCTTGACAAAAGACTGACATACGGTGCGTCATAATCTCTGCTCTCATTTGAGTCATAAACTGTAATAGATCTCTTGTTTCTATAGATCGGACTAGTAGATATCTTTCTACAGAGTCCAACCATGCACTTCTCAAGGGTGCCATCTCCCGGTGCAACCACATAGTCAGACTCTGCAGTAATATCCGCTGGATACTGATCTCGAACATAAAGTGCACTCTGCTCTTTGTCTCCAATGTCAGGATCCTCAGAAAATCTCGAAACTTCTTCTGGAGTGAAATAGCAAAGATCGTTAGCCATCAGTGCAAGATTAAAGATCCTAGAAGAAAAAGTCTTCTCACTAAATCTTGACAGCGAAGTAGGAATACTAGAAAAATAGTCACTAATTTTAGTCTTGGAAAAGAAAGGCTCTCTGCAGAGCTCAGGCGTGTACGAGGCATCAATCCCAATAAGATCAGGCAGAGAAGATCTATACAGAGAAGAGCGTGCATTCGTTATGCTTGTACTATTTACTGAGATGAGGTTTGACAGACGATTTTTAGATGAATACACTGACTTGAGTGCATCTAGAACAACTCTAGACTCTAGCAAAAGTGAGATATTTTCTGTTTCTATTGTAGAAAGATCTGCAGAAGGAAGAGAAGACGATATTAGCTGTGTTGCTGTCGAGAGCGTGTCATTGTCAAGAAGATACTGTAATTCTGAGAGCTGGAAAGTCGGGTGTCTAAGATTTCCTGATTCTGCCTGGGGCACGTAAGAAGACAAAAGATGTGGTCTGTTTGTTGACAGATTTTTAGATGACGTAAAAGAGTCATATCCAGATTGCGGCAATCCGATTAACTCTGCAACAATACCGTTGTTGGTAGCTCCAGTTGATCTTTCAATAGAAAGACGAGATGAAAAAGCTGATTCTGGAATGGTTTCGTCACGAGGAGTCGACGATGGGTCAGGCTTTACAACTACTGCTGCGCTTGGTCGAACTACTCTAGCCAATTTGCACCTCTTCTACGTCTAGTATTGCATCTACAGGAGTTCCACGTAAATCATCAAATCCAACGGGTGTAATAGTGTACGTTACCTTTCCTGGAATCTTTCCATAGACAGGATCTACAATCTGATATTTTGTAACACCCTTTGCCTTTGGAACTCTCAAAAGATCAAATACAGAATTGCTGATTGAAACACTGATCATAAAGTGTGAAAATTCAATTGATGAATTGCAACTCCAGGAAACAAGATTGTTTTGATTTTCAATCCTTCTAGCAGTGACTGACGTGTATCTCGGGACCAGCGTTTGTGTGGCTCCAGATGAGTACGAATAGACATGCCCAGTTAAATTTGAAACCTGCGCTGCAGATGAGTCAGATATGATTCCATCGATCAACGACCTCTGATTCAGAACTTTTGGAGCGACGCCGTCGTTCTTAACAACTCCAGAATCAAGAGAAGACGCGAGAGACTTTGGACTAACTCGAGATACTCTGCTACGAGATATTAGGCTAGGCCGTTCTACTAGCTTCTTGATTGCGCTGATTTGCTGTCTAGGTGTTGTGGTCTTCGGTAGAACAAATACTGAAATTTGATCTCCAATTTGCAGACCAAATTCAGGAGTAGAAAATTCTCCAACATATGAACTCGATCCGTCTTTCTCAGAGACAGTATAGACATCATACAGAAAATTCTCGCTAGTTTGAGATCTTATCTGCTTTATCTCATCGCTGTATGAATCTATTAGTGACTTTTGATTTAAATCCTTCGTCAAGTCGTCAAGAGAGCTTAGAGAAATTTTAGGAGACATAGAAACCAATAGAGTATTTCCCTGCCTTAAGAAGGTGGGACTAAACTCATACGAGCCATTTATGAGGTTAAAATCAACTTGTAGCTCGTGATTTGATCTTATGAAAGATCCTGACTTTTCAAGGTAGATCTCGTAGGAAAATCTACTTCTAAGAGACGGATAATTGAGCTCTGCTATCTCAGGATCATTGAAAACTAGCTTAGAATTTATAACAGAGAATATGCCTAGATCGTTCTCAATGTGCGTATCGAGATTTTTTCTAATGACTTTGATTCTTGTGACGCCGCTTGGTATTCCTAGAACTTCTGCTGATATTCCGTCGCTACTTTGACTCCTGAGAATGATGCAGGAGACGTCGATCTCTTTGAACGTGGGTAAAATAAGACTTCTAACGGGCTGTCCACAAACTCTACCTGCATAATCCTGGCAAGTTGCGAACACTTCGACGTATTCTCTTTCACTGCAGACTACATCTACTGAGGCTGATCGAGTTGCAGGATCAACTACTGCTATTCCTGAATTTGACCTTGTTTTTCTGACTGAGTCGCTCCAGATGCAGTAAGTAAAATTGATCCTCTCAGACTTAGGAAAGTTTTCCACATAAGCTGTAAATCGAACTTTTGACCTGTTGACTCTAGAAAAATTCAGTGTTCTAATTCTTTGCTTAGTCTGCAGGTCACCGACTATAAAGGGCCTAGCAATTGAAATCTGCTGAGAGCAGGTAGTTCTTTGATTTTTAATTCCTTGAATCTGAATTATAAGCTGCTGACCCTCCGCGACAAACTCTTTCAGCGGAAGCTCTACCGGTATGCAAAGCCTTTGCGTTCTAGTCCTAGAAATTCTAGCAACAAGAGCGCTAGGATGTGAAATCGATCCAACGCTTTGAAAGTTAACAAGAAGAGATTCAGATTTAATAAATCCCGACTGGTCCTTTTCGTTCTCAACTATGATTCCATCTACAGAATCTCCAGGAACATAGAATCTGAGACTCTTAAGCGTTGGCTTGAGAATTGTAACTGAAGCGAGAGTTTCTGTGGTTTTTGACTGACTCTTTTTGTCTTCCACTTGTTTGCTTACGGGATTGGACGTCACAAGTGATAAATTTGACTTAGAAGCTGACCCCGGAACATCAGGATCAATTTTTACTGCTATAACAAGCTGGTCTAGCTGAGGTATAGCACTTTCCTTTCCAGAAATTGGAAAAAGATTAAACTTTAGCACATCTTCTTGAGAGCCTCGCAGTATCGTAACTTGACCGCGATTTGTCTCAAAAATTGCGTCTCTTAGCTGTATCTGTATCAATATCTCACCAGTATTGTAAAGAGATTAATAAAAGAGAACGCCTGGTCTCGCTCAACTCTCTTTCCAGCGAAAAAGACATGTGCATTTGTTCCGTCTCCAAGAACAGAGGGTCCAAAGTAAAAACAATCGAGCTTGCTCCAGGCACTTGAAATGTCTGATGATGAATCGTACTCAAAGATCTGAGCAGCAACTGAAATTTTTGATCCAGGAGTTTCCGGAGAAAAATCTATCGATCCCATAGCAGTAATTGTCTGAGGATTGAAGTAAGAAAACGAAAAAAGCTCGGGTATTTGTGAAAATCTAAAAACCTGAGATGTTCCTGAATCTGTTTCAACTTCGGGTGGCAGGTATTTAAAGCTGTCGAAATTCTTAAATCTTCCGTCCAAAAAGACGTAAGAAAGATCACTCAAAGGTACCGTCTCTTGCCCATACACGTAGTCTGTAGTTGTGACGTTAATCGCGTCTCGACTTTGAACGATACTGTCATCAAAATTCTCAAAAGTAGTGTCTGCTCTAATGAGAGACATTGCGTCGAGAATTTCACCTGTTCTCAAGACCGTCTTGTCAAAAGTCTGCAGTCTATCTTCTCGAGAAGCACCTGAAATAGATTGAGATGTTGCTGCTGAAGGGCTGGGTGGAATTAAAAGAATTGATCCGTCAATGTCTTTTTCAAGAGTTATGACATCTCCATAGGAGGTGTGTGCTTCAAACGTTAGAGACGCCTCAGGCACACGTCTAACGCCGCTAGAGTCTGACTGATAGTACGATCCGGCGTCAGTAAAAGTTGCAAATGCAATGTCGAGCTTCCCAGATGAGAGGTCTTTTTTCCCCTCTCCGGTCAGTATGAAGTCAACAATCCTGCTTCGAGAATCAAGTATTCCTGCCATGCTCTTCTACTTATCGCTAAGTTACGGTCCAAAAATGCGTGCAAAAGGCGAGAATGAAAGATCGATCACAAAAGATCCATCTGAAGGAGTAGTCTTGCTTGCTGGTATTGAATCAACATACAGCTTTGTACCAGTTACGTAGTAGATTGTATTTGATGCACTCAACTGAATGGGTGATGAAAACCCAGCCGTTTTACTTCCTTTTTTGGAGTAAAAATTGCTGTCAAATCCCTGCTCTAGCTTGTCTCTGAGTTGACCGTACCTGTCTCTACGATAGTAGCTCTTATAGACTTTAGGAATTAAAGTCGAGTCAAAATACACAAAATCGCTAGAAAGACACTGTTGAGATCTGCAAATCATTGTCTTTCCTGAAGTGATTCCGTAATACCCTGTGATCGATCTATCTGTTGTTGCGCTCATGTATCCAGAGACGATAGATGTAAACATCGATCCACTGAGCACATGAGACGGCTCAATGTCAAATTCGTCATGGTCTCTTTCTGCGTCAACTATTGAATTCAATACTGGCCCTGACGAAAATCTAACCGTATTTACTATCTTTTGTCGACCATCTCTAACCAAAGATCCTACTAGGATTATCTTTGCGTTTGAAGAAGCTGACAGGACCATGTGGCTCCCAGTGATCCCGAGTCCCCTAAGATAGTCGACACCATCTGCGTTCGCTGAAGTTGAGACGTAGCGCTTATTGAATCCAACACCAACGTCAAATCCAAATATTAGCTCATCTTCTGGAAAAAGAAGGTAGGGAGACGGAGCACTTTCTGGAGAGCCTGCAGAGGCTAGTGTCTGATTTGTAAAGTTAAAAGGACCTGCAATAGTCGTAGGAACTGAAAAGTCAACTTTTGTAGTCTGGTAGGGAGAGAGAGTTCCACCAGGAAATCTATTGTAGATCGATCTATCAGAAGAATCTATCTTGGGAGGATCAATGTCAGTCTTTGAATCTATTGCAAAATTTCCATCAAAGTAGAATTTGAACTTATTAGTTCCGTTAATGTAGTTAGACGCAGAAACTACAAGATCTCTATTGTTTCTGCCGCCGGGCCAGTAGTTTTGAAAAAATCCTGATGATGGCTCTCCTGCATTTGTGTAGGTTCCGATGTTAGAAACTCCACCGAAGTATCTTGGATATAGCCTAGGCGGGACAGAGATGCTTACTGATGCTTTTTTCCTGCCCGAACCTAGTATAATGCTTCCTTGATTAAAGTCAGTAGAAAAATCAGGAGAGTGAATTGGCTGGCTACCCATCGTAGCCAGGCTTGGTCCGTTGTAGAAGCAAAGCTGCGCATGAGTTACAAGATTTCTTATGCTGCTACTAACGTCTAGGACTGTGTCTCTTTTGACATTGTTGTGACGCTGGTGGTAAAGGAAGAAAACATAGTTGTCTATATCTCTGTAGAATCCCCACGCCTTCTGGCCGGGGCCAACAAACCCAGAGTAGTTTTGCAGTCTTTCTGCATCAACATCCATTTCAATGATTACTTTGTCAAGGAGAAAGGGCTCCTGAATGTAGTCTGACATCTTAAGACACTGAGATGATGTAGCATGGTATCTCGGTGCAGAAGGAGCAGAGAAGAAAGCTGTGGGCGTCCCAATGTGTCGGTAGCCAGCTGCTTCTGCAGCTGAAAGAGACAAGCTAGCAGATGCAGCAATATTGGGAGAAACTGCAAATTGCATACAGATTCTATCAGTATTAGTAATAGTTGCTACAGGGTCGACTACTGTCTGAGTGTCTGCAGTTCTGTCTGGAACAGATCCTCCTGTTGCTGGATCATACATCCCGACATCTTCCCAGGCTCTTCTCTTAAAGTTAAAATAGCAAAAACCAGAAGATCCCGGATTTACTGTACTCGGGTCAGTAGCAGCTCTAAGCGAATCAAGACGGTACAGCTGTTTATCCGCTTTAGGAGAAATGTCAATCTCTATTTGTGTCTTGGTAAGAGAGCTAGTAGAAAATCCGTAAAAGACCTCTTTCTTAGAAGAGTAGTTAATCTCTCTGAGAAAGCCTATGTCTGTGTACTTTTGGTCATATTCAACTCTTTCCACTTTCTGGTATATTGAATTCGGACTAGCTGCAACATTTGCAGTGATAGAAGTGGGTGAAGTAGAGATTGACAAATCTGGGTAAGTTCTACCCTGAGAGACTCCTGGGTCAATTTTATTATCATTAAATACAGAAGTATCTAACGGACTTCTAGCGCTATAGGCATTTCCTGCAACTTCAATGCTAGGTCCGCTAGATGCTTCTATGTCTCTAAGCAGTGCCCTGGCTGGAGGAGAAGTAAAAATCTTACTCATCTGTAGAGACCAGCGTAAAGAAGAGTGTAGGGACCAATATCAGTGATATCGCTACCACCTGTTCCTCCTATGATTATCCTCTTTGTACGAGGTATTGAGATTGTTGAAAATTCTTTATGAATATCTTGAGAAGCATCGTCATTGAATGACTCAAAATTAAGCTCTTCTTTGATGTATCCTTCGTATTTCACATTTCCAAAAAAGTTTGTATCGTCCAATATTTTTCTACAATTTGTCATAATTGCAGAAGTCGTAGAAGCGTTCTCATTCTCAAATCTGCCACATAAAAAACCCGTATTAGATCTAATGCCTTTTGTTTTCTCTACAGTAAATCTCTGAGAGACAGTGTCCAAGGGTTCCACAGCCGGACTAGACGAGCCCTTAGGCGCTGTAGGGTAAAAAATGTAATCTTCTGACAAGAGAGAATTGGTAGATACTGGTTTATAGGAATCAATGTACTGCTCAAATACGCCAGAGTTAGTGTTTGATCCAATCGAGTCTGGTCGAAGAGCGTGTGTAAAGGGTTCGACACTAATATCTCCAACGCTGATAAAGGGTCTAGCAGTCGAGGACATAGTCGCTCTAGACTTGACATCAATTCCCTGAATAAGATCTGCACGCTCTGTCCTGTTGTTTCCAGTGATTTGAACCTTGTTTTTGGGCTTTGAGCTGTCGTCGTAAGTTCTCATGATCTTCTAAATCTCGCAGTAAAGGTCGATAGTCTTATCGTGCTAGCATTAAATCTTTCGCCTTCATTAAGGTACATCTCATCAAAGAAGAATCTATGTCTACTTCTCTCTAGAGAGTGAGGTTCAATAACTTGATTAATTCCGTAGAATCTTGTCTTGGCAGGCACTAATTGAGAGACTAGAACCTCAAGAGAGCCGTCAAGCCAGCGGTACAGTCTAGAGAATCTATCAAGATCAATATCAGAAGTTAGTCTATTAAAATAGACCTTAGAAAAGTCAGAAAGATCTGAGTAGGTGTTCTCAAAGTAGGTCGTAGGATTCCCAAGAGCGTCGTCAAAAAAGTCGAGATTTGAAGTGGCTTTAAGAATATCTCTATTGAGATTCGAAGCATATGAGTACTCAATGGAAAGCCTGTTATCATCAAGAACTTCTTCATCTTCGGGAATTTGAAATTGAGGAGCAATGCGAGCCAGAATTTCATCTGGTTGCGGATTCTCTAGTGATCTAACTCTCGACTTCTGGTCGTTCTCAAGTAGATCGAAGAACGGCGAGAGAGATAGAACTGTCTCTGCCGTGGGTTGCAGTATTCTTTTTCTAGGCTCAAATCCAGACATCGAAAGGTGCTTCCCGCTCTGTGAAAAATCAAATCCTGTTAAATTTCCACCTGCTGAGGCAGTAAGCGTTGCCTGTGTAAGTGAGACGTCCTGTCTAAGCCTTTCGAAGGATCCTGTTAATTTTGATTCATAGAAGAAGTTTTTCCTAGGATCTTTAACGCCTAGAGATTCAAAATCTTTTGAATGATCAACCCATTCATCTAGAGAAATGTACTTTGACCAAAACCTAATTGAAGATATTTGACCCGTAAAGTTTGTGTAAGAAGCAACCGGATCATTGTTTAAGAATCGATCTGTAGCTGAATCAATGCTCTGAGAGCCTATCACGATGAAAGAACCGGAAGCATTGTATTGATCAGAAGCATTGCTTAGAACATCTGAGCTACTTGGAACTAGCGTGAGACTAGAAGCACTAGTGTAAGTTAGTGATCCTGCCGCCTGTCTTGAGACCCGAAGAAAGATCTCGTCAAGATCTGTGCCTAGCGTGTAGCCCTTTGCTCTTCCAAACCCAAGTGACCAAATTCCTCCGTCAAACGGATTGGTTTCTATTCTAATCACCTTAGTGGGAGCATCTGAATCTTCAAAGTTGCGAGAATGAAGCTCGAAAGCAGGAGGATCAGAAAAAGCCATCAAGTTGAATAGAATGCCGTGCTTTGAGCTAGGGAGGCTCGATCCTGTAACGGATAATCTTGCTATGCTCTGTGTCATAGCATGCGGCACGTTCTTTGGGAATCTAACTCTTGCTTCGATTGAAAAAGATCCAGAAGTCCATAGACCATCAGACCTATTGTTGCTCAGCACCTGTTGACCGCTTAGAACAAAAGAACCCCTTGCGGCTGGAAATCCTGGTTCAACTCTGCTACCTGAAAGGAATCCACCAACAGCATGTGGAATGTCTGATGAAAATCCCTGAGTGTCTACTGGAAATAGCGAAGAATTAATGCTCCCAGAGAAGTCAGCGAAGAACGAGACCTTATTTCTCCTCTGTCGAAGGTCCAGGATGGTTCGGCCTTTGTTGCCTCCAAACTCTCTAATATGAAAAAAAGAATCAGGATCTATTCCCATCGCAGAAAATGCAGATCTTATTGATCGATGAGTGCCCTTAGCGCTCAATAGGTGATGATGCTCATTTAGTATTCTCTTCCAGATTTGTGCCCTGAGCTTCTTTAGAGAAACCGAGCTTATATTGCAGTATTGATCTGAAACTGCATTTCCTTTTACGAGTCGCTTAACAGAGGGCGTACTAAATAGATCGGGTAGCTGAATTTTTAGAGCATTGGCAATAAAGGGTATCATTTTATCAGATACATTCTCTGAAGACTGATACTCAAAGTTCATTAAGTTAGAAACGTGATCGACGAATATCTTGATTTCGTCGAACATTTTTGCATAGACTAGAAGTAGACCTAGCATAATTTGGGGCTGACTTTGAGATTGGCCACCCTGTAGGGTTCCAAGATTTAGACTCTGTCCGAGATTCTGATCACTAGAATTAAATCCTTCTGATGCAGCGCCCGTGGAAAGATACTGCTGAGGGACTAGACGAGTAATTAAGTTAGGATTTTCACTGTCATACAATGTTGCTTCGTCTAAGAGAGTCGAGTGAAGAGATTGAATTTCTGGGTAGTTTGAGAAAAGAACAATACAATCTCTAGTGTCCTCTTGAACCATCGGATTTTCTGGATTTTGAAGACCTCTTGCACCTGTTGTGTAGTTCTCTACGAGAGAGTGAAATGAGTATCCAGAGCTATCGAGAACAATATCGTTTCCAGAGAAAGAACCCGTAGGTTCATTGAACTTGAAGTAGAGCTTCAGACTACCGTTATCATTTGCGACTGAGGTATTGTCTGATTGTATTTCTATGTCATCTCTCAAAGACGTATAGAGGCGCAGGTCATCGAGACACCCGCTAAGGGTGCAAACCGGATTAAAAACGTAGCCTGATGCTGCGTGAGAAGATCCAGATCCTATAATGAGCTGAGATGAACCCATGTTGATGGGCTGAAAATTTATAACTCGAGACTGTTCTGACTTTTTTATTCCATTGAAGAAAAGTGCTGCCGAAGACTCGTAATTGCTAGCGCTAATGGAAGCTGCAATGTGAGCAAACTGGTCTTTGGGAAGAGAACTGCTAATATGAAGTGTTCTTGAGCCTGATGTCACTAAAAAATGAATGTCAGCAACGCTAGAAGAGCTCTTTGAGAGAAACAGCGTGTATCCGCATCCAGGACTTAGCCTCTGGAGTATGATGGAATTATCATTTGACTCATTAGGGACGAACAGATGTGTCTGCAGAGTGATAGAGCCATCGCTAGAATCAAGACCAGGATCAGAACTTGAATCTTTTGAATTCTCAAAGAGATAGCCGGCTCTATTTTCAACTACTATAAAGTTTCCATCTCCAGGTGCTGAAGAACCTGACAGGGAGATGTATCCCTTGTATCTTGGAAAAGAATCTTTAATGTAGTTCTCAAACCCAGTCAAAGAGTCTTCAAAAGATTCTATCTCTTTTCTTCCGCTGTCAAAAGGATATTCATTGACAATCTTGTAGAATGCTTCGTCTACTTTTGCTTTTGCACTATGAAAAAAAGTATGATTCTCAAATCGAGACCAGTCTAGAGGTATCTCTTGAGTTGACTTAAGTCCCGTACCGAGAGCATCGTATCTAAAAGAAGCAGTCGATAGAACGTTGCTAGGCCCCAAGCCGTCGGTCGTTAGATTCTTGACAGGATATCTAGTTCTTAGACGACGGTCTAGGTCAGTTATAAATGCAGGCCTACCGTTTGTTGATCTCACTCTACAACCCTGAACGACGCCGCGACGTTGTTGATTGTCTGCGTCGATCCGTTCTTAACTATTTGGAAGTCGAAAGTGTAGTTTCTTCCAGCTGGAAGAGACGACATGTCTACATCAAAAAATCCAGAAGTTGCGTCCATTGAAACTCTAGTGCCGCCTGTGTCAAAAGGAATTAAAATCTTCGAAGACTCAATGTCTCTTATCCTGTAATAGACTTGCTCAATAAAGATCCCATTGTTCTCTCTTGGAAGCTTCTCAGACTTGATTGACTTTGCAAGGTCTTCGATAAAAATCTTGAACCTAATGTTTTCAGATGAAAGGTATGTACTCTTCATATTTGTGATGTTTATAAAGATCCTGCGAGGATCCATGTCTGAGAAGCTTGTCTCTGATTTATTGATTATAAGCGATCCTGTAAGAAACCCTACTTTCAAGTCGTTAGAGGCCCAAACAACATCAAAAGACGCTGATGATGAGTTTTTTAGGTGATTAAACAAAGGCTGATCGAAAGAAGAAATAGCAAAAGATGCGCTGTAGAGACCAGTCGTAAAGAAGTCTGAACCCTTCTTGTGCTGAGAGAAGCTTACTATTTGCTGATAACTACCTGAAATTATCTTTAGTTTTCCGCAATTTATTCCAACAAGCTGAGATGGTGTACTGCCTGAAATGATGTTGGCTGGGATGCCTCTTTCGTAGTTTGTTAAAAATAAGCTTCCAGACATGTTAAAGATGAAGTCTCTTGTGTGATCAATTACAGAATCATCGTACTTGATTACAAGCTTGGGCCTCTTGTCAACAGAAGTTGTATTTCTTGAAGCAAATCTCTTGACAAACCGTGTCTGAGAGTCTGTCTCCATTGTGCCGCTGTAGGAAATCAAAAATCCGCAGTCTGGTAAATTTCCAGCGAGCGTTCCCGATATGACATCGGTTACGTCAACATCAAGATCTTCAGTTCCCTTTGCAAAAAGCTGTTCAGCGTAGACAAATCTTGTACCTAGTCCGTCTTTCAAATCTGCTTTCTCAATAATGTCAATACTTGGACTTCCGCAGGTTCCAGATGCTTCTGCACCAGGCCTGTTCCAGGCATTTGCGACTCCAGAAGAGACCGATGCTGTTAAAAAGTTACAAGAATCAACATCTCTAAATTGTATAACATCTCTTCCGATTCCCTCGTCAAATGACTTTGAAAGTGGGTATACTGCAAGCCTAAAATTGTCTGGGCAAGTTTGTCCGCCGTAGATGTCGTGAAGCTTTATTCTTGCTGAAAATGTTGAAGAGTTAAGATCGACGTAAGAACCTGTTAGACTTCTGAGTCCGTCTAGGTCAAAATATATGAGAACTTTACTGACCTCTATGGGTGCTGTCTCACCTGAGATCGTGTTCTCGTCGTAGAGCTTAAAGAGGTCAAGAGAAGAAGCCCCTCCTGTGTTGGAGTCAGTAGCTCTAAGAGAGCTACCAATGATCTTGTTTGTTATGTACGCGTCTTTCGATGCATTTATGACCCTGTACATCAGAATGCACTCCCTGCAATATTGGTTGATGGGAACCGCAGCTCAAAGATGCCGCCCTTTGGAGGTATAATAACACCCTTCTTTGTGTTCCCTGTGATATCGTAGACGAAGGGAGAGTAATTGAGACTTTCAACAACTCCGGCAAGGTTGGTAAATGTAAGACTTCCAACGCCTATCACGCCCGGCTCAGAGAGAATGATATTCTGAATATCTGCAACAATGATGGGCTGATTAATATAGAAATTTGTTATCTCAAAAAAGGATGATAAGTTTGAATTTATTCTCGAGACGACGAGTGACTTATCATACTCTCTAGAGACTGAAACCGTGTAAGAGATCTTAAAATTGACTATTGGTGAATCAACTATGTCGTAAGCGTCACTTATGATTCTAAATTCATTGACGTACTTGGCAATATTTCGCTTAGTTGTATCAGGAGAGATCACAAGCTTCCCAGCAGCGTCTCGAGAAACAACGTATATGATAGATGAGAGAGGATTAACAGGATTCTGAGTGATTCCAACTCTAAAGACTCTTCCAAAGTTGGTTGGCATGCTATAGATCCTCGAAACGAGGTCCTCTTTGCTGACTATTCTCGACTGTGAATTTCTATAGAGGAATGCAAGAGATCTAACTTCGTCAATGGTTGGTGAATCTGATCCTCCGTTTGCAGGAAGCGTGTTACCGCATGCAGCACTCGCTCTAATTGCAGCCACAATAGTCGCTGGAACCGCTGCTGAGAATGTTGTTTGTAGCGACATTACCCTGTTGATAGTACTAGACGCAACATTGTGATTTCTACCGCCACCTGCACGATATCGAACCGTTAGCGTGGTGTCTTCGGGCGAGACACCAAGAGTTCTCGTGCTCAAAAGCTCGTTTGGATCGATAGCAGTATAAGAAAAAGTCTTTCTGTCACCAAAAAGAGGAAGAGAAAAATCAGCCGGGTCTGCTATGACGTCTTGCTCAAGTGATTGAGAATTTCCAGAACCGAAGACAAGATCTGTCTGAGATGTTGTTGCATCTGTTGAAACAATGAATCGATAGGGTGCACTAACCACTGATAGAGAATCCTCGACTTCATCGTTGTCATCAAAAAGATTTGAGTCTCTGATAAAGACAGTATCGTGTGTAAGAGATTCAACTTCATAGTAGTCATTACCATTTGAATCAGAAACCGAGAGAACCTGGCTTAGGTTTGGCTGACTTAGAGAGATTCTTAAAAAAGACTGACGACCGACGACTGGAAAATTCTCTTGATAGGTTCTTCCAGAAGTGCATGCACCTGCCATCTTTAGTGCAAACGTCTTAGGAGTAGAGTCAGCATTTCTCTCCAGGACTCGATATTCAGCAACGATCTCATTGCTAGAATTTACCTTTGAAAAGTCAATGTCCTCAGAGAGCTCAAAGACTACACCGCTGTCTGACTGAACCATTGTTCCTGATTTAATTACAGGAAGATAAAGTCGTCTAGGCTCATAGGTTCCGTCTGATAAGCGCTCTGCAGGAATCGTAAGATAAAAATCTACGTTACAAAACGCCGGGGAAGCACCTCTAATCTTGTATCCTGTCTGCCTGACTAGACGCTGAATATTGTTGGCATCCTTTGCAGTCTCAAGATTGAGCTCTTTGAACTGGTAGTCAAGATAGAAGCTCGTTGTGTCAGCCGTGTAGGCAGCGAGATCGATAAACATCGAAGCCACAGAGGGCTCTGTAAAGTCTTTAATATAATCAGAGTAGTAAAAAGAAGCGTAGTTGACAAGCTCTTGTCTGAGAGACGTGAAATCTCTATTGAGATAGTCTCTCTCTTTCTGTAGTTTTGCTCTCTTTCTATTGTTGGTCATCCTGCCACCGTTAGATTAATCTGTATTTTTCTACCATTTATCCCAGCTTGGAAAAAAGAGTAGGTCACAATAAAGTCGAATGATGCTAGAGACTTCCCTCTAGGCGGGTTAGTCAGGGGAGTGATACTGTCTATCTGGATTCCCGGCATGTACTTCTGAACTGTAGCTTTAATTCTATTTTCAACCTCTTGAGTCATATTCGCAATTGGAATTGACTCTGTAAGTAGAGCGCCTAGATCGGCTCCGAAGTCATAGACTCCAAGGCGTTCACCGTGATTTGTCAGTATTAGATTTCTTAGATTGTCACTGATCTGGTCTTCTATCGTCGTATTCATTAGAAACGGCGTAGAAACAGAATTGCCGCCTAGAGACATGGGCGTTTTTATTCCAATTGGAACAATTGGATATTGAAAACTCTCTGGGCGTGCTGGAGCAAACTGCGTACCCGATGACTTAAAGGTCCTTGCCACGTTGCTACTTATGGGACAGGCAAAGTCGGGACTGGATTAGCTTCCAACAATCTTTTTAGACTTAATGGCTTCTAGCGCATCTTGAATTACAAGCAATGATGGTCCAATTGATTCAGCCTTTAATGTTCCAAAGATCGCAGAGAGGCTTACGGTCGTCCCAGCGGTGCCAGTAAGAGTATCTACAGCAGCATTTATGTTATCAATTCCAGTCTGTAGAACGCCTCTAATGTCTTCCATGTTTTCTATTATGGCTTTAAAATCATCATACCTTAAATACGACTGATCGCTGTCAGGCCCAGCTAGATAGACCTTGCCAGATGCTGACGGATTCACATAGACATCACCGTTGCTGTTCAATACAACTGAGCAACCGTTTGATCCCTCAACGCTAACCGCAACGTCTGACCTAGCAATTACTCTGATCTTGTCGGCCTTTGAGACTACAGCAGGTGCAAACTGCGGAGAAATAGTTCCACCCGGAAGACCAGTAGAAAATACTGTGTCTGCATCTATCCCGTGAGATACAATAATTCTCGCTGCATCAGTTTGGACACTGACTTCTCCTTCTCCCGGGTTAAGATCTTCACGGCTCGCAACAGAATTGACAGTCTTAACAGCAGTCTCTGAGGTTCGTCCGCGGCCTGCAGAGATGTCAATATACCCTGACGATTGTGTATTTCCGCCTCCGAAATTGCTTCCCTGCACTATAGACGTGTTGTTGCTACCCTGGATAGCGAGGTCACCGCACCTTGCGCTATAGATCGGAACAGGCTCATACACAATGTCTTTCTTTGCAACCGCAGAAGCTCTAATTTGATCGTAGGTTAGGTCTCCAGGAAGCATTGAGAGACTGAGGTCTGATTTCTTTCCGGAGGACTGAGTTTGTTCAGCCGACAGATCTGGTGGCGGGGCTGTGAAAGCTGTCTTGGGTGAGGCTACTTCTGAAAGATTTTTAGGTCTGTTTGCATTTGATGCCATCGTATAGTTGACATCTTCGTATCCAAAGTCAGATACGCGTCTTGATATCCAGTAAGGAATTCTGCCGTACTCAAAATACCACACAAATTCACCGGGCTTGATAGGCAAAGAAATGTGGTTAGAGAAGAACGGATAAAAAAGTATGTTCGGAGATGGATCACCAGTAGGACGACCCACTATGGTCCCTCTCGGGCACCTCTGTATCATGTCTATAGAAAAGTTTTTACCGTACTGAGAAACTTGATCTTCAGTTACATTGGTCGGGTTTTCAAAGTAGTCAAGAACAACAGCCTCTTTATAGAACTTAAGATTCTTAAGAAGAGACTCGATATAAGCTTCTATCGGTACTGTCTTGATATCTTGTGCCACTAGCGATCTCCGATCATGCTAAAGACGTCATCTGTATCGATAGACTTGCTCTCCTCAGCAGTTATAATTTCTGACAATTTGATGATCTGGTCATTCGCTCTGCTCATCCTCTCGATGTATTTTGCTGCTGTCGGGCCGAGAAGATTATGATTAGCAGAATTTCCTCTTATTTGCATCCATATGTCAGTAAAAAGAACTGAAGCCGATTCTCTGTCCTGAAGAGCATTCTCATAGATCTCTTTCCAAAGAATTCTTTTTTTATCGTCAAGGTTCTCTATGCCGTCTAATAGGTCCTTAAAACTTTGTATCTTTCTATCCTTCTCATCAAGAGATTCCAAAGATTTTGCAACATCTCCGAGGTCTTTTTTTGCCATTTTATCCAAGCCCTCCCTTTGAAACTATGTCTCGATAGTGCCTTTTTATAACGGAAACAGATGATGAAAGCTGCTTCTGGTTCACATTTGTCATGTCTCTGACGTAGACGAAAATTGCACGCTTATTGAAGATGTCTATATCTTCTGCTCTATCAAAAAGCTGCTGTATGGCATCAAGACAAGCGACTTCATAGTCATGTGTGAGACGCTTTCTTATCTGCTGAAGAACATCCCTAATGCTTCCTGAAAGCTCTGATTTTGATAGTTTCTCAAACTGATCTTCTTTTTGCAGGGAAGGATCAAAGTCGTACATGTCAGTCTCAGTAACAGCGTTCTTGTCATCGATGTTGACGTGCTTTCTATTGTTCTTTGCACGCTGACGAGTCTTGACTATGATCCAGTTTTTTGCAACTACATTAAAATAAGAGAAAGCTTTAGTACCGCGAGAAGCATCAAACTTCTTTAAAGTCTCGTACAAGAAGGTGATACAGTCATTCTTGATGTCATCAGTCACAGGAAGACCTGCAGAGAAGCTGTGTATGAAAAATAAATTTTCAACTAGCTTCTCAAACGCAGGGAGGATCTCTGTTACATAGATGATTTCTCTCTGTCTATGGTCCTGCTCGCTCTGGAATCTGACTATTGCATCATGAGTTCCGGCGTGGAAGTAAAGCTTTAGACTACTTCCCGTCTTCTTCTTTTTGGGCTGGCTTAAAGATTCCAAAGTTCAATGGCTCCGGATTTGATAGGTTGTTTGCTACTTGAAGAACAGTCTGGCGCATGTTCTCAATCTCTTGTATGACCTGTCTAATTTCGACAGAATCAAAGAACACGGGCTTCTCAGAGATTTCTGTAAATATCTTATATTTCTCATCAAAGACGTCGAGCGTCTCCTCAATCTTCTGCTGAACTGAAAGTATTACCAGCCCAAACTTTAAGCTGAAAAATGCAAAGAAGGCTGCAAGCACTGTCGCAGAGAGTGCCCATATTGCCAAGAAAGCTACCATCCAAGCTCCTGTGATGCAAAATCGCTTAACTTTCTCTCAATGCTTTGCTGACTGTAGTTCTCGCGTATCTTTTGACCAAGCTCTCTTGCCCACTGTCGTGGGACTTCTTGACTGGATATGAACTTATTAACACGCTTTTCAAAGTCGACCCTGTCTGGTTGCGCCCACATTGAGGCTTTCTTAAAGATCCTGTCATCGACTTTGGAATCTGGAATTGGTACTAGATTATAGCTTACCTTTCCGTATCTACCCAAAGATAGAAACTCATCGTGAGCTGACCAACCCGTAGCAATTATTGGAATGTCGCAAGAAGCAGCCTCTAGCATGGGAAGACCAAATCCTTCTCCTCGTGTTAGAGACGTAAAAAGTCGAATCTTTGAGCTCTTATAGATGCTCAGCATCTCATGGGTCTCAAAAATACCGTGGATAAGATGGACTCTCCCCTTTGCTCCTTTTATCTGGCGCAGGATCGTCTGAGTTTCTAGTAGATCTTTCTCAGTCCCTCTGCCCATATTAGTCTTGATAACGATACCCCAGTCAGGCCTGTCTTTGATACACTTAAGAAGTGACTCAATCGTATCAACAATGCACTTTCTATCCTGAGCTCTGTCAACTGCAGTAAGCTGCCCGATAAGAAGAATGTTATTGGGTGTCTTTATGTCCTGGAGTACGTCATCGAAGCTGGTGGTAGCATCTATCGACAGCGCCTCGGGAACAACATAAATTTTACTAGAAGTAGATTCGTCTGTGTCAACAAATGTCTTTTTGGTAAACTCAGAAGGGACAATGACAGCATCCATTGTTTTAATTTTGTCAGTCCACTTAGAGTAGCACGAAGTAGTCTCGACGCCGGCTGTGACACCAACATTAAACTTGGCCAGCCCTGGATCCCATTCGTCCGGCAGCTGCACCTGGAAAGAATAATCAAAAGACCCTGTCTTATCAGTTGATCTTCTCATAATCTCACCGACGAGACCCCGTTCTCCAGAAGGATTTATGCACCAAGTAGTGTTGCCCCAATTAAGAACTTGAACTGAAACTTCAACATCAGGCCTGCTTAGAAGCCACCTGAATATTTGTCTTGAGTGTTCGCCATATCCGGATACAGATAATAGCGGAGCTCTGAGAACTACTCTTTTCATAGGCTAGAAATCCTCCACCTCTTTCTTGAGGGAAAATCTTCAATTGTCTTTAGCATCGTCTGATCCCAGAGGCTGACTGTTCTATCGTAGTCAAACTCTGAGCTGACATAGTCTCTTACCTTTCGAGAAAGTGTAGACTTCTCTACGTCACTCATCTCGAACATTTTCATGAAAGCTCTTGAAACAGTCTCACAAGAGACGTAGTCTTCATAAATGTAAGGAACTTGCTGTGATCCCACTAGAGTCTGCATCTCAACATCAAGTGCAACTCCATTGTGTGATCCGTCTCTATGGTCAACAACCTGTCTCGTCAATCCGCCCGTCTTGAGAGCGATCACAGGAGTTCCTGTCTGCATTGACTCAAGAGTTGAGAGTCCAAATCCTTCTGCAAAAGAGATATTAACTGTAACATCAGATATGTTGTAAAGAATATTGATTTTACTAAAGTCCACTCTCTCAGGAGAGAAGATGACATTGTCTTCAATTCCAAGAGCACTTCTAAGAGCGACCAGATTTGGTCCTTCTTGATCAAGCGGGTCGGTGTGCATAATCAAGACAGCCTTTTTGTGGCCGTGCCTTCTATGGAGGTCATCGACAAAGATCTTCCAAGCCATCATTACATCTGATGGTCTCTTGCGTCGGGCGTTGCGATTGATCCAAAGTGCAACGAAATGATCAGACTTTGGCCCTAAAATTGACTGCCTGTGCATCTTCTTTGTGTTGTCACTCATCGGAAAGAAGACGTCACCGGGAATAGCATGCGGTACAAAATTCGTCTTATCTGGATATCTCTCCTTGACCATCTCATAGGTCAAGTAAGAGTGACAGTTAATAAGGTCAGTCCCTCTGTACATCCAGTCATTAAAATCTGGAAAAGGCTTGTTGTCCCACACATGCCACCACATAACAGGACAAATCTGTCGTACCTCGTCCTCTATCTCAAAAAGCCAAGTGAAGAATCTTGGATCAGTAAAGATTAAAAGACCGTCTGGCTTTTCAGTCGCCAGAGTGACTCTAATTAGATCTCTATTTCCAAATCCGTCAATCGGCTTAATAATAAAGTCTTCATTGACAGCAACGGTACGATAGTCAGAGTGCTTAATAGCAGCTCCGAACTGTCTAAAAGTCCACCGATTCTTCGCAACGAGTCCGTTAATAAGGTGTCTTGTCTGAGTTCCTACACCAGATGTTGATAGTGCGTGATCAGAGAGAACTATGATCTTTTTCTTGCTCATCCTATCATAATCGCTAATCTACCGCTCAAGGTAAACGTTCTCTGAACCTTTGCAGTGAGATGTACCTCTATAGTCACAAAACTTGCATGCAGAGAAATTCTTAAGAGCTCTTCCAGATCTAACTCCGCTAATCATTGATGTAACAAGCTTGTTAGACTTCTCAACTGTCTTTGGTCCTACAGATATGGGAATGATCTCACAAGACTTTCCTTTCTTAACGTTGCGCTTCAAAAGAACAAAGAAGCATCTGATCTCTTTGTGATCTATCTCGAGCTTCTTCGAGCAGAAGATTTTGTAGAGAGCAAGCTGTGCTTGAACGAGCATGTCTCTTCTCTTCTCAGCATTCCATCCTCCTGGACCTGAGGTCTTCCAGTCGATAATTGCCAGGAGCTCCTTTCCCTTCTTATCCTTGTACTTTATCATCCCGTCGACGAACCCCTTGAACTTGATCTCAAGTTCATTCTCGATCTGTTCGTAGAGCGGGTGCTCAGCAGCCATAATTTCCCATCCAGGAAATTCAGACTCTAGAAAGGTTGGAACCTCTTCTACTGACTGTCGAGCACTTTTAACCCAGCCTTCGACATCTTCGAAACTATTCTCAGCCCATACCTTTCTAATAGCGGCTTCAAGCCTCTCGAGGTCGAAAGTTCTATTTGTGAGGTATGATTCACACTCTGCGTGGACTAGAGTACCAAAGTGCAGGTTCGGACTTGGCTTCTGTACATCTATCTTGTCGATATAGAGGAGCTTGTGCCTCCATGAGCACTCATGCCAGTTTCTAATCTCAGAGTACGATACGTGCGGCTTGCCAGTTGGAAATGTGTTCACATATTAATATTATTAAAGCATCTTCTTGTTTTCAAGAAGATATTCTTCCAAGACCACTCTTGGAGTCCAACCAAGCATCTCACGTGCTCTCATGTTATTGGCAAGCGTTTCTCTAGTTTCTCCAACTCTACCTGGCGTGTAAAGTCTATCTCCTCCGATCATAACTGCAAGATCATTGATAGAGTGGTTCTTACCAGTTCCAATGTTGACAGGGCCAGATACACCTGGATTCTCAGCTGCTGCAAGGTTTGCACTAACAACATCGCTAACGTGAGTGAAATCTCTGCGTTGATTTCCATCTCCTACAATAGTCATCGGCTGACCTGCTGCTTTCTGGCGAAGAAAAAGACCCATTACTGGTGCATACTCACCCTTTAGCGGCTCACGAGGCCCGTAGACATTGAAATATCTGAGAGAGACTGTCGAAAGACCGTACAGTTTTGTGTAGAGATCACACACTTCCTCTCCTTGCCACTTAGAGAGTGAATATGGAGTTTCACAGCCCTTTGGAGCGTACTCAAGGAATGGCGGCTTTGAGGCATGACCGTAGTAGGAAGACGAAGCTGAGTATACGACGCGCTTCACACCTGCTATTCGGCTAGCCTCAAGGACCTCTTGTGTGCCAAGCACATTGACAGAGAAGCACTCGGAAGGATTATTTACAGTCGGCTGGATTCGCGACCGGGCGGCAAGGTGGAAAACAACGTCAACATCAACATAGAGCTTCCTTAGATTTTCATCTCTAATGTCATCAACAATGTTTGTAGCATCCTTGTTCCAATAGAAGACTTCGTTCTGTGGTGCCGACTGGTCGTCAATACAGATGACTTCATCGCCGCGTGAAACTAGCGCGTCGACAATATGAGAACCAATAAAACCAGCACCGCCTGTCACAAGAGCTTTCACTTTTGCCTCTTGCTTACAGCACGACCTACCTGTTTTTCCCAGTCTCTATCGTTGGATTCTCGCACCTCTAGGTTCTTCTCCCAGGCAGCGTTCATGACTGTAGGATTGATGCCATAGCCCTTGGCAACGCTCATCAGAGCATTAATATCCTTCGGGAAACAGTGTCCACCAAATCCTCTGACATAGCGACCATCATGCGTTGGAACTGGACCAGGCACTGACCAGTGTGTGTCACCGAGGCGACGATCGAACTTGGCGTACTCTACAACCTTGTCGTAGTCAATGTTAAGACCGTCTTTGTCAAGTGCTTCACAGATCTGAGAGATCTCGTTTGCAAAGGAGACCTTCACAGATAGCAGACAATTAGTGACATACTTGACCATCTCTGCTGTCGTTGATGACGTCTTAACAATGGGAACCTTTGGAAATGCCCTCTGGAAGACATTTCGAACTGTGTTGATATACGGTCGTGGGCCGCCAAGGACAATTCTATTCTGATCTCTCATATCATTGACTGCATTCGCTTCAGTGAGAAATTCAGGGTTGAAAACTACGTGAAGTCCCGACTCATTAAACTTCTGATTCCATCGCTCTGTGGACCCGGGCGGGACAGTAGACTTAATAACAGCAATTCGCTCAGGAGAATCTGAAACATAGGGGGCAGAGGAAATAAGCTCGAGTACGTCCTCTACGATTGAAGTGTCTGGCGCGCCGTCCTCGTACATCGGTGTGGGTACACAGACAAAATAGACGCCTGAAAAGCCGGAGGTGCCTTCACAGGCATTCACAAACTCGTGAATAGACTTGGGAGTTAGAACAAGATTTGTCTCTTTTCTCAAGAACGTATTCAATCCGCCAGGTGAGATCTTCCCAGCCTTGTCGTAGACATACACAGTCTCTCCTCTTTCTGTAAAGACTGTTGTCAAACTGCCGCCTACGAATCCCTGCCCTATTACGCCTATGCTCATTTAATACCTCCAAGAACTATCTCTACAGTCTTATTCCAGCTTTCAAATTTTATTGCTTTATCATCAATATAAGCAACTGCTCTTGGCTTTTCTGCTGTTACTTCTGCAATGAAGGTGTCCATCTTATGCTTCCTAAGCCACTCCCAGACGAGTTCAGTTCCCGACTTTCCGTTAAGTTCAGGTCTGTCTTTTCTCGCCTTGGCAGTAAAGACAACAAGCCTGTATTGTCTTGAAAGCTGCTCAAGAGATTCTAAAGAGCCCTCAACTGGATCATCATAGATTGTGCCATCGTAGAAGCCCTTTGAACACTTGTGGATGACTCCATCAAAATCAATTGCCAGATTTTTTGTTTCATCAGGAAAAGAATGAAACCTTTTTTCTTTAAAGAAAGAATCAGAATTATTTTCCATACTTTCTAATGATCTCAGCCTTGATTGTTGGACAAGCATCTCCATTTCCATGAATCAGCTCGTATATGCTCATGAGAGACAGTATCTCAGCACTGTGAAAAAAGCCTACATTGAAGCAAACTTCGTTTATCGAAGGGTCAAGAGCTATTGATTTCTGTCCTGAAATCATTGCGCAAGAAAAATTGTATCGGGTATTTGCCCAATCAAGAGCCTTTAGTATTGACTTTGAATTTCCAGACCCAGACAGGCCTATCAAAAGAGACTTAGAACCACTAGTTGCATATCTAGAGAGCCACTTTACAAAAATCTCATCATATGAGAAATCATTTGCAACTGATGTCAGAAACGTCTGGCTATCAAGAGAATAAGTTCTCTTGTTTGTCAATCTCGATATATCAGAGGCTCCATGAGATGCAACTGACATATTTCCACCGTTTCCAATGATGTAGATGTCTTCAGCATTATTAAAGTCATTTTGTAGTGTCTTCCACTGTTGAGTGTTCACTACTCTTTCAAAGGTTTCTTCTGGCTTTTCAAAATTAGATAGCATCTACTGACTCCGAAATTATATTGATTGCTGTATTCAGATCCTCGTTGGTGACCGCAAGAGAGGGCCTCATTCTTATCGATCTGTCTGCCGCAGTATTGCAGATCATACCTCTTTCTCTAAGTCTTTGAACGAAGTTGTCTCTTTTTTCTCTTGTGTCTAAGTCGAATCCTATTAGAACTCCATCGCCTCGGACATTCTTTATTTGAGAAATCTTCATCAGCTCTTCTTTTATCTTAATTCCAAAAGACTTAACATTTTCAAGTATTTTGAAGTTATTTTCCTGTATTTTTCCCATGATATGGTAGCACCTAACCATGTCCGTTAAATCACCATCAAACGTTACGCACAGTCTACCTGCATTTTGAGATTCGAAAATCTGAGAAAAAGACTCATTTGCAAAAAATCCAGAAACCTGGCTCTTCTTTCCAAAAACAACAAGATCTGGTGCCCAGCCAAGCCTATTGTGGTACCAGACGTCACCTGTGCTACAAAAACCTGTCTGGACTTCGTCAAAAATTAAAGGAACGTCGTAAGCTAGAGTCAACTCTCTGATTCGATCAAGCACTTTTCGAGGAATTTCAATGTCACCGAAAGTGCACTGAATTGGTTCGAGAATTACGCATGCAATTTTGCCCGACTTGAGATGACTTTCAAGTTCGTGAACTTCTTCAATGAAAATCTTAGGCCATTCTAGGTCGTAGAATCCACTTAGTCGATTCTTTACGTTTCCACTTCTATCAGTTAGAAAATTACCATACGAAGTTATTCCGTGAAAAGAATTTCTAAAAGATAGCGGTAAGAATTCACCGTCTCTCTTCGCTTTTTTATGAAAAATGCAAGTCTTAATTGCATTCTCAACTGCAAGAGCTCCCGTACAAGAAAAATGAAGACATGAGAAATCTCTGGAAATAGAAAAGTTGGAAAATCTTTCCACAAATCTATTGAATTCCGGAGTCGCCATTTCACAGTTAGTGACTTTAAGGCTTGAAACTCTTAGAATATCATCTATGTAATCTTTGCTAGAAAAAACCGGATGGTTATAGCCTAGCGGTAGAGAAGAATACATCCCAAAAAAATCTAGATATTTTTTTCCTGTATTTTCATCATAAGCATAAGAGCCTTCGCTTTTTTCAAGATTAAGAAGTATTCTATGAAAGCTTATGTTCGGAGTTTTAACTACTCTTTTTATATCCATGCTTTACATCTTCCCTGCTCACTGCAAGCCTGACTGCTGGTTTTGTTCCTGCCGCTGTAATCTTGTGCCAAGTGTTTTTAGGAATGAAGACAATGTCATCTTTGACAACTCTTTTTATCTCATCGCCTATTTGAAAATCCCATTCTCCGTCAACTATGTACCACCACTCGTTCCAGCTAGGATGAAAATGAAGTCTATTTCCTTCTCCTGGCATCTGAGATATTAGACAGCAACTATTGCTATCTGTATTAACGACTCTCCTCATCCAGGATTTCTGATTTGAGTTACTATCGATTACGTCTCTAACCTTGGTAATGGTCTTATTTTCTGAATCGAAGTCTCCCTTTTCAACTCCGTCTTTTGATAGAATGGTTGGGACATGACTCTCGTAGAAAACACCTCTATCAGACTCTGGTGTGTAGTACCTTGGCTGAGATGCTTTGGGTCTAGAAAGATAGGATTGGACAACTTCTGCAAGTTCAAAATCTTCGATTGTATCGATATCAACCGTAGAAAAGCCTTGTACTTCAAAGAATCCTGTTTTGCCATCGCCACCGTGATAAGCAGCTCCAAATCTCTTCATGTTCTCTAGGAACTTTGATGACTTCCAAGCCATCATTCCGCATGCGTATGCAAAAACTGGGCTAAGGCTCTGTGAGGGTAGGGTCTTTTTCTTTTGGTCAAAGTTGACAGGTGCTGAATTGAAGATGCACTCTATCTTATTTGACTTTGTCGATATGAGGGTGTCGAGATTTTGATCGATCATCTTCCTAACAAAAGACGCTATGTCCTCCTTGGTTAGGAAGGGAGATGTTGATAAAAACTGGTAGAGAATATCACATTCTACGTTTTCAATAAAGTCCTTGGAGAAATCATCATTCGTGGCTTCGTCAGAAGAAAGAGATGGATGTCTCTTATAGAACTTTATTCCATAACTCTCTGCTATCTCTCTGAATACTTCAGATTCTGAATTGATGTATATTTCGTCATTTCTAAAACATCCAGACGATATTACAGCCTCAACAATAAACGACACAAGGGGTTTGCCGTCTATCATTCTGAGGTTTTTATTTGGGACTCTTTTGCTTCCCATTCTCACAGGTATCATTGCTACTTTTTTAGTAGATTCAAAAGTCTTCACTTCTTTCCTCGATTTCTCTGGTTGCGTCTCTGAATATGGTCAAAGCGACCGGGTTTACTGATAGAACTTCAAGGTCTGGATAGCTCTTGTCTAGGAAGATTTTTATCTTTTTCCAGTGATCCAAAAGCTTGTCTCTTTCTCCTGGCCCACTTCCAAATTTTGTGTAAAAAGTTCCATCTGAGTAGTCGCAGTCATGACCGACAAGGTAGATCTTTCTAAAACCCATAAAGGGCAAGATTTGCATGACATCAAAAGATATTGATCCCCATCTAGCAACATCTTCTACTGTAGGATCTGTAGTAAACTCAGCTCTTAGCTTTGTGTGATAGTGAAGAGAGTTATGAACAGATCCTGGTATTCTCTTGGGGATGTTAAGATCGTCCCTTTGATCAACACCTACAAACTTTCCAAGCTTTGCCTCAAACTTATTGAATTCATCAATTTTACTATAGAACTTTGGATCTGCAGCATCTCCAGTAAAGAAGTAGTCTAAGTTTGAATCAAAAAAAATGGTCTCATTAACTCCGACTCTTTTTGCATTTTTTGCATGTGATAAGTCGAATTTTCTTAAAGTGGGACCAGACCCAAAAAAGAATACTGTCTCTCCGAGGTGCTTATTCCTAAAGTTCTCAAAATTACAAAATTCAATCATTAGACCTTCTTGAGAACTAGTGAAGAAGATCTTCTATTTTCTCTAATGTCACACTGAGATCCTCCTGCTATGGATTCAACCTTTTCCAGAATCTCATAGAGGCTCTTGTCAATTAGAGAAAAAGCTCTTTGTATTTCTTCAATATTGAAGTCATCAACTATTACAATTCCGCCTGTCTTTGCAAGCTTAAAAGCAGACTCAATATCAGAAAGTGCAATTTCAAAAGTGTGACATCCGTCTACGTGAACAAGATCAAAAGAGTTTTGATTCTTATCAGAAAAGTCTCTAAAAACAACAAGAGAGTCTCCCTGGTGAGTTTCAAAAAATTCAAATCTATCAGTGAAAAATTTCCAAGAGTTTTTCACGTAATCGTGGGAGCATATATCGAATGAAACAAATTTAGATATTTTAGAAGCACCCTTTATGAGAGTGTGAGCACCGTGGCCTACATTGAAACCTACTTCAGCAATCTTGCACCCTTCATCAAGCTTAGAAGCAATCTGAAATAGAGCTAAAGACTTCTCTGGGTACCTTGCTGTGAAGCCTTCTTTTGCTGTGATCTTTCCTGGTCCTTCTCTCCAGAAGGGATCATTCCAGATTTTTTCCAGTAAAAAAGAATCAATTGTTGACATTATTAATTTTCCTCTCAGCTTTTTGGGTTAATCTAGATCTCAACGTAATCTTTAAGGTCTGCCGTCTCTGGCCTGATTGGATTTTTCATCCACGATCCGCTTGCGTCGATTGGGGCCTTCCATCCAATGGGTCTTGCAATAGACTCAATAGAGACAGGAAATTCTTTAAATTCTTGAAGTGCATGGTCAATAGACAGCGTCTCGTAATATCTGGAGAGCTCTCCACGAGGAGGCCAATATTCTCCATACCTCCTACTACCTCGAACTCTGGCGTTGGTCCCGCGCGGATCTGTGTATATCGCAACAGCCGCCGGGATTGCTGGAATTGCACAATAGAGGTCAAGTGACTGAGATCGCTTTATCCTTTGCACTTTCTGAAGCATGTCTGTCTCTGAGTCCAGAGTTCCTTCGTGATTTTGATTGTTTTCACTCCAAGGAGAAAACATTTCAATCACTTCTCTCGAGTACATGCAGTCTCCGGCACCAGCAAAGGGAGGGCGCTCTAGGTCAAAGCAAAACTTAATTTTGCCATCTCCGAAGAACTGTGTCATCGATTTAGAATGAGAGTTGTGAGTAACTCTTCTCTGAGCGTCGAGAGCAATACATCCAACAGTTCTTGTGTTTGAACGGTAGAATCTAACAAACTCAGTAAGCCAGCCATCAATAACGAACTGCATGTCTCCCTGGAGAGGTATAATAAAATCTCCCGTTGAAAGATTGCAAACTGTGTTTAGTCCCCTTGCAAACTCGTTTGATGGATCTCTCGTTTCGTTTCTAACGACTAAGACGCCATTCTCTCTCAGAGAATCTAGGAACTCTAAGGTCCCTTCCTCAGTTGATGCATTGTCTACTACGATAATCTCTTTTTCAGCGTATTCTGCGGTTGTTGAGACTATTGACTCGTAGCAGCTTTTAAGGTAGTGAAGCCTATTGCAGTTAATAATTCCAAAAGTAACCTTATCCAAGATCTATCTCCTTGAAGCACGTTCAGCTATTTCTGCAATAATATCATCCAAAGAGACAGAGATATCCCATCCTGGATAATGGCTCTTGAACTTCTTCATATCTGTGTAGTAACAGATGTGGTCACCAATTCTGCTCTTTTCAACATAGTCATAATCAAGCTGATGACCTGTCATCTCTGCGATCTTCTCAACCGTCTCTAGAATTGATGCGCTATTTGATCTGCCTCCACCTAGATTATAGACTTCTCCGGGCCTAGGAGACTCAATAAACCTCTCAAAGCAAGAAATGACGTCCTTGCTGTGTATCTGATCTCTTACTTGCTTTCCCTTGTATCCAAAGATTCGGTACCGCTTTCCTTCTACAGCACACTTCACAATATAAGAAAGAAAACCGTGAAGCTCAACACCTGCATGCTGCGGACCTGTGAGGCAACCGCCTCTAAAGATTCCAACTTTCATTCCAAAATATCTACCGTACTCCTGCGCAACTAGGTCAGCTGAGGCCTTCGAAGCACCAAAGAGCGAATGAAGACACTGATCGATAGAAAAGTTCTCATTGATTCCATCCTGGAATTCAGCCGGAGAAAAATCGTATCTTTTCTCTGTCTCTAGGAGAGGTATGTAGTTGGGTGCATCACCATAAACCTTGTTTGTGCTAACGTGAATGAATACAGCCTTGCCGGCATGAAGCCTTGCTGCTTCAAGCATGTTTAAAGTACCAACTGCATTTATTGAAAAGTCTTCAAATGGAATATCTGCAGCTTTATCATGAGACGGCTGAGCAGCTGCATGGATAATAACGTCTGGTTCAATGTCTCTTATAGAGTCAAGAACGGCGTCTCTGTCAGTGATCGATATTCCAGCATGCTTGTAGTTCTGGTTCTTGCATAGGTCATGTATGACACGTGTTACATCACCTCCGGGACCGAAAAGATCTCTTCTGGTGTTGTTGTCTATTCCATAGACCTGGGCGCCTTTTTTGATCCAGTGAGCTGCAGCTTCACTTCCAATAAGACCGCCAGACCCTGTGACTAATACTCTCATTAAGATATTTCTCCCATCATTTCAACTAGTCCATCTCCGAGAAGTAGGCTCTCATTAGAGAATTCTTCTGGATTTGGTATTTGACTTTTTTGAAGGATCTTGGATCCATCTGGCGGAACAACAAGCGTCAAGGACTGTTCATCTGGTGTGTCTCTTTTGTCAAAGATTGACAATCCTAGATCTTTTTTCACAAAAGATTCCATTTTTTCTCTGTCAATATTGTGAATGTAGGGCGTGTTAGCATCTTCATAGTGAAGATGCTTACAAAGAAGATCAAAACTGTACTTGTCACAAAAGCTCCGCAGGAACTCGCAAGTTTCAGTCAAATGATCTTCTTTGCGATTATTGTCAAAGACTAGATGTCTAAGCAGAAGATTCTTATTTGGACTTCTAAGGTACTCAACTTCTCTGAAGAAATCTCTTACATACTCGGGTCTTTTTGTTAAAAAATGGACTCTTAGATCTCTAACACACTGGTGAGTACATCCGCTTGTAAAGTAGTTGAAGCAAAGAATGCCACCTGGCTTCAAGAGTGATGCCAAATCGTGTGCAGTCTTCATAGGATTTCTCATATGATGAATAGCAAATCTCTGAAAGACTACATCAAAAGATCTGGGCTCAAAAACATCTGAGATAAGCTCTATGTTGGCCTGGACAGGAAAAATCTTTCCCTTGTATCTTTCAAAGTTCTTATCGAGATCTATTAGCCTTCCAGCTCTCGAGAGAGACTTCCTTGATCCATCGCACATAACGACAAAATTTGATCCTAGGTCAACTGATGAAAATGAGTATTTTCCGTGACCTGCACAAACATCTAAAACTAGAGATTCAGGAGAAAATGAAATTTTATCGCCTAGATTGGGCAAAAAGAGCTGGAGAAGTCGATTGTCAGAATTTTTCTGCTCTTTTTTAAATTCATCTATATCTTGAAATGAAAAGCTATTTTGCTCAGTCCATATGCTGTCATAGAGCCTAGAAGACGCAGGATAGCTGTGAAAATAAATCTTTTCATCTTCTAGGAACTTCAATTTTTGCAATTGATCAATCATCTTCTATCTTCTTTTCAAGAATAATTTCAAACTCTGGAAAGTATAGAAAGTCAATATCAGTTCCTAAGAAGCAGTCAACAGCGTGTTTCGGATTCTCACAAATTGGCTCTCTATCATTAAAGCTAGTATTCAGAACAATAGGCACACCTGATTTTTCATGCCACATCTTGATGAAGCCATAGTACCAGGGGTTATCATTCTGATGGACTGTCTGGAGTCTTGCAGTTCCATCAAAGTGAACAACTGCAGGAACTCTTGACTTGGCAGCCTCCTTGAAAGGGATTACAAACTGCATATAAGGACTATTCTGCGGGCTTTCAAACCATTCTTCAACGTGATCAGCAAGAATCGAAGGTGCAAAAGGTCTAAACCACTGGCGATGCTTTACTTTAAGATTTACTCTATCCTTCATTTCTGGAGATCTTGGGTCAGCAAGAATGCTTCTATTTCCAAGAGCTCTCCTTCCGGACTCGCTCCTAGAATTGAAGACTGAAACTATCTTTCCATCCGCAAGAATGTCAACGACCATCGCATCTGTTGCGCGTCTCCTGGTGACATTCTCTGGAAGGTTGGATAATGCAGCCTCTACGCTAGAAGCATCCCAGACCTCACCCAGATAAGGCAGGAAGTTATCTTTCCACTGTATCCTCGGGTTCCTCAGGACTGCATGCCACAGGTACTGTGCTGCTCCAAGACAAAGGCCTCCATCGTAGGGAACCGGAGGAATATAGATCTCGTCGATCCTTCCAGGAAACCAGCCTTTAATCTTTCCCATACATACAGAATTGAGAGCAACGCCACCTGCGATGCAGATGCTCCTAAGCGGTATCTTCTCAAGAACGCTTGCAATAAACTCTTTGACAAGTCTTTCAGTTGCACTCTGGAAGGAAGCGGCAAGATCGTACTTGTCCTGGTCAGATTGATCAGCTATTCTTGCCCATCTATCAAGATAGGGATGAGTAGGATCTTTTCCAGGAACATATGCACCCTTTGGTTGAGTTGGGGGCTTAAATCCTGCAGCGAGAACATCAACTGTGAGCATCTTGTAGAAGTCATCGTGATACTTTTGAGAATCACCAAGTGCTGCCATGGCCATGACTGTTCCTTCTTGTCCACCGAGAGGCCATCCGTTCTGGAGCTTAAAGACATACCTTGTCACTCGAGTCCAGACTCCTCCAATATTCATCTGGGCTGGGTGGAATGTGTGGACGTGCTTTAGGTCGAGGTTGTCACCGACCCAGACAGTAGATGCTGTCTCTTGGCCGTTATCGTCCTCGACGCCGCCGCCGTCGAGAGTCATAACAATGGAGCTTCTCAAATTGCTGGAGTAGAAAGCATGAGCGGCATGAGCCTTGTGGTGAGAGATAAAGTGAAAATCTCCACCATTTTCTTGAGAAATCCTCGAGGCTTCGCCGTATGAATCGTATTGCTTTGTCTTCTGCGTGGGGTATGCAGAAGTAAAATGAGTTACATCAGAAAATTCATCCTTTAGAATCTCTCTTGCAAAAGAGACGGCGTCACCTTGCGGAGACTTCTCGCGGTTGTATCTCTCGAGCTCCGCATGAACTGTTGGAACTCCATTATCAAGAACACAAAATGAACAGTCGTGACCCGACCATGTTCCTACGATTTTCATCAAAACTCCTTTTTAGAATCTACAAAGACTGAAAAAATGTTACGTAATCGGGCATAGACTTGATCATTTTCATGTGATCAACATTGGGTACTCCCGGAGATGCAAGAAGAAGAGACCCATTTATCGAAGACCGGGGTAGAACTTGCTCAGCAATTCCAACCGGCGTTGAGATACAGGGAACTTGTGAAAGACCACACTCAATGAGAGACTGTGGACCGCCTTCGCATCTTGCAGAGACAACATAGAGATCAAGTGATTGGTACATTGTATTCACGGTTTCATCATCGGGTCTTTCGATGTACCTAAATGGAACTCCAGAAGCCGTCAATCTGTTGATAATATACTGACGTCTCCACCCGCCAAGGAGAACAGAGACAGCGCTGTTCATTTTGAATAGAGCTTCTACGTAGTCACAGAAGATATCTGGTCCCTTCTCAAGCTTGGGAGATGCAAGATCACTTCCCTCTGTATCTCTCTGAAATGAACCAATGAGATAGTCTTGGTCGCTTATTCCAAGGATTTTTCTGGCTTCATTTCGACTCAAGTCTCTTCTCCAGAGAGAATCATTTGCCCAGTATCTAATCAACTTTATGGGCTTCTTGGTCAGACTAGAAATAAAGCTGGCTGTCCTCTCATTGTAGACATGGTAGACATCAGTAATGAAATCTCTTACAACAAAGTCTTGCCTATCAGCAGCAGAGAATTTCTCAGGAACGATGTGATGAACAGTAGTAACTACCTTCTTCTGCTTTAGTTCCTCATACGAAATCTTGGACAGAATGTTCTTCCAGGCCCAGTCTGCAAGAAGCCAGACAATATCAGCATCTCTAGGATTTTCGCATGATGGATTTCCACTGAAGTTGTTCCATTCTTTGACAAATCTGTCGACAACCCAGTTCTCACCTGGTGCCAAAACGTAGATTTTGAGTCTATTTTCCAAAGATTGCTGATTCATATTTCTTTGCTACTCTCTCAATATCAAGATAATCATTTTGAATGTCAATTGCCGGAAGATCTTCTACTGTGAGATCGAGATCTGGTGGATTATCATAATCTGCAAGCTCAAATCTATATTGAGACTTCTCTGGAACTATGACACCATTGCTTCTCACGATCTCTTGAGTGCCGCCGCTATCGGTGCATATGACTGGACATCCTTGAGAGATTGCTTCTACTACCACGTTGGGACAGTGATCTAGCCACGCCAAGTGGATCATCCAAGAAGCAATCCGGTATATCTGGAGACATAGATCGTGATTAATATCACCAACATAGAAAATCCTAGGATGCGTGACTACGTGGTCTGGATTTCTTCCAAGGACTATAAAGCACGCCCTGGGGTCTTCTCCTGCAATCCTGAGAAATAGATCTGTGTTCTCTCTTAGCCGCTTTTGTCTGTGCCAAGAAGCAGACGAGACAAAAATTCTATCAAAAGACTGGCGGAGTTGTCTTATCTGATCGTGAGTAATTTCAGAATAGCCCAGCGATATCCCATTGTGAATTATGCTGGAATCTCTTGCAGGACCCCAATGGTGCTCAACCATCTGCTTGTCAAAATGAGACTGAAATATCACGTGGTCACAGAGGCCATACGTCGCTTTTATGCTGATATTTTTCTCAAGAAATTCGACCGGCTTAAACCAGATACCGTCCAGGCGCTGGACTAGCCTGCTACCAGGATACAGCCTGGATGCAGGCTCTATAAAAATCAATGTGCTATCACACTTTTGATCTCTATCTGCAATAATGTGGCCGTTCTTAACTAGTTGAGTCGCCAATCGAGAAGCAAAGGTGTTCGGCCCGCTTCTTGAAGAGATATTAACGTTTGATAGATGAACTCGCAAGATCTTTCTCTATGATATCAATGTACTTTTGGCAGCAAATATTGATATCAAGACTATGAACATCTATCAAATTTCTATACTCTAGGAAGCTTTTTTCGATCTTCTCAAGACCTGAGAGGAATGTTTCAAAGTTATTGAACTCTATTCCATGCTTCTGACAGAGCTCCTTGATTCCACCCGTTTCACTATGGTATAGGACTGGTAGGCCGCATGCAGCTCCTTCGATGTGGTGCATTCCGCAAGGCTCGTATCTACTTGCAGTAACATAGACATCATGATTTCTTAGTTCATTGCCGAGAGCGATGCCACTGGTAGGTGCAACAACCTTAGTAGCTCTAGGCTCATATCCATTCCAGTATCTTCCGATATAAGTAAAATCAAATCTTCCCGGATTTTGAACTAGAAATTTATCAATTTCAACGTAGATGTCAAAACCTTTCATGTAATTGTCAGACCAGTGATGAGTGACAACCTTGACAGGGTCGCTCTTTCTATGCGCCATCGGATGGAAGTGCTTAAGATTGCATCCGTTGTATATGACGCTTGAATCTCGACTGTACCCTTTTTCTACAAAGTAGTCTTTTAGCCACTGACTAATGAAGACGACTGTGTCAGAAATATTCATTCCTTGAAGAAGCAAAGGATCCATAAAATTAGTTCCTTTTCTAGCATCGCACTCATTGACTCTATGAAGAATCTTTACGTTAGGTCTCAGACGCTTGTATTCTTCAATGTGATCAATGGAATAACCAATATCTCCAGGTCGAGGATCCATCATAAAAATGATGTCAATTTCATCTTCTAGATGAAAACAGACTTTATGTCCCCTCTCTTGGAGCATCTCAACTATTCTAGAAAGAAACTGATTTCCTCCACCGTATGGTTCATACTTTGGGACTCTATTAAAGAATATCTTCATACAAACCTCCTAGACCTCAAGTACTCAGCCTCGCTCTTCTGGAACTTGGCGTCGTCAGTCTGGAAGGTCTCTGGTTGCATGTCAATGGTATAATGGTATGCAACAACAGGTTCAAACAGACGCTTCCTGGCGCGGTGCAGAACTGGGAGGTAGATTGATTGGTCTCCAATTCTTTTGAAGTAATTTCCATCTTGTCCCCTAAAGTTTTCGTCAGAAATTCCAGTAATAAGTGCCTTTCTAAACGTCTTAAAATGAGAAGTGACCCAAGGGTGAGAATAAACATCGGCATTCTCAGGAAGCGGTCCAGAGATATTCATTGAAGAAAATCCCCATCTATGAGCAGTCCAAACAGCGTCGCATCCTTCAGCATCATACCGATGATTTAAAATTGTAAGAATATCTGTATCGGTCAACCAGTCATCAGCATCCAGCCTACAAATAATGTCTTCTTCTTTGCACTGAGAGATCATCTCAAGCACGTTTTGTACTTCCCACTTCTTGGTTTCGTTTATCTGTACTTCTACTTTGTCACTAATTCCAAGGTGTTGAGAAAATCTTCTTGCAATGTCAGCAGTTCCATCATTCGATAGATCGTCTCTAACAATAACCTTCCAGTCACTATGAGTTTGAGCAACAACAGACAGCAGAGACTGAACTATTGTGTTTGCCGCATTGAAGGCCGGCATCACAAAGACAAATCTACTCAATCTCTACTCCTGAGAATGCTTGCATGACTTCTGGATGCTGGACATCCAACGAGAGATCAGGATTTGGTCTATCTGGATTAAACTTGGTGTGAAATACCCACCCACAAGTCTTGCTCTCGAGCTCTTCTGACAAAGATTCAATGTCAGAATCAGTCACGGCTGACCAGGGCTTGTCAAAGAACATGTTCTTTTCAGCAGTATCCTCTAGCTTCTCACCATACAGGCTCTGCCAGTGCTGAGTCCAATAGCTTCTGTACAGGTGTATCTTTCTCCTGATGTCGAACCAAGAGTAGTGATAAATAGTGGGAATTGAAGATATTGCGCCAGCAAACCAATTCCTATACTGAGAGAACGCCTCTTCGTCTCCAGAGAGAGAAGCAATTCTAGCAGAGTGAACTTCGGCTGAGTAGAAGCTAAGACAGGGTATCTCTCTTCCCGTGTCAGAATCAATATAGTCGCAACCGTCAGTTCCCTGTCGTGCAAATAATATCCCGTCTTTGTACCACCGGAGTGTCGCAGGTATCCCATGAGTAATTCTGGGATCATTAACACTGAGTCTCCACTTCCACGGGTTAACGTCCATTCTAATTTTGCCCTTGGAGCCCCAGAACTCTACGACTGGCAAGCAGACCAAATTAACACCCTTTGGGAAGAAGGTGACCATTTCTCTAACGTCTCTAAAGAAGAGCTCATGAAGAATCTCATCGCTGTCTTGCTGCCAGCAGTAATCTCCTGTGCACAAGCTTCTTGCGAGAGCTTTCTGCTTTCCATCCATCACGCCAAAATTTGGAAGGCTCTTGTCGTATTTGTTGACATGAATCTTTAGTCTGTCATTTCCTTGAGCCATCTCTTGAAGGGTCTCAAGAGTTCCATCATTTGATCCTCCATCAACAACTACAACTTCATCACAGAAGTCTAAAAGATTTGTGATACACTCAAAAAAAGGATAACCTTGATCGACTGCATTGTAAGTCGTAGTGTATCCAGAGAGCTTCTTATTAAAATTTACGTCTCGAATCTTGTCCCAAAAGAATGAAGTCCTTGATTCTAGATGATCAATAATGGACTCCCTGCTTGAAAACCATGTCTCATCCTTGTGTTGAACATTTTCATTAAGAACAAGTTCACAACCTAGAATCTTTGCTTCAATAGTGAGTCTTGGACAAGTATCAGACCCAGAAGGAAGGTAGACCAAAGACTTAGCGCGAGAAAGAATATCGAGAGTCTCTGAGTAGGGGTGATTAATTCTGATTGGTTCAATTCCAGACTGGGTGCAGAATTTTTCAGCATTGTCTGTTCCCTTAACCCAGGAAGAAGATTCAAGTATGCAAGTATATCCTTCTTTGGGACTTGAAGAGAGCTTATACAGCTTATCAAGAGTAGATCTATTAAAAACCGAGCTCAAGACAAAGTTGTTTGTTTGCTTGGTTGCTGGAAGCTTGCTGAAAGTCAAATCTCTCTGAGCTTCTGACATCCAGAAAATTGCGCTGGAGTTTCTATAGAACTCCTGCATAAAGTTTCCTATATCTTCGTTGGCACAGTTACAAGCACTGCCTTCGGTCGACATGTGCTTGTCAAGAGATCTGTATTTGCAGAACTTGTAATCAAACTCAACAATTGAATATCTAAGATTTGAAGTTGCAAATGCAAGAAAGTTCGGATGAACAGCAGAAAAATTTCCAAAGATCCAGTGAGATCTAATATTTCTTATGGCAAATTCTTGTGTGATCTGATTGCTTCTAATCCTATCATACTGATAGGGGCACTCGTCAACTAGTGCTTGAAATGTGAGCTCAGCTCCGCCCGTGACGTCTTCAGGATAGAAGTCAGAAACAAAAACTACTTTTGGAATGTACTGTACCATTGATTGAATGGTACAAACAAACTACAAGTTGTTCCAGCTATACAAAGATCTTAGAAGCAAGTGTGGCAACTTCAGACCGCTCGCCCTTGGTCAGAGTAACGTGTCCAAAAAGTTCTTCACCCTTTAGCTTTTCAATTGCAATAGTGAGACCGTTTGACATGGTATCCAGGTAGGGTGTATCGATCTGCTCGATGTCACCAAGCAAGACAATCTTTGATCCTTCACCGACTCTAGTGATAATCGTCTTAAGCTCATGGATTGTAGAGTTCTGAGCTTCGTCAACGATAAGGAAAGTGTTACTAAAGGTTCTTCCTCTTATGAATGCAAGGGGAACAACTTCAATTTGACCCTTCTCTCTCATCATATTGAACCATGTTAGGTCCTTAAACGCCTGTCTAAAGTTGTCCATGATCGGACCTAACCAGGGATCCATCTTGTCGTTGATGTCACCGGGAAGAAAACCGATGTCCTTTCCTACTGTCTGCATTGAACGAGTAATAACAATCCGCTCGTACTTCTTCTGCTGAAGCCCCGACATTGCAGAGACCAGCGTCATATAAGTCTTTCCCGACCCTGCAATTCCGGTCAGAGAACATACCTTGATGTCGTCTCTATTGAGCATGTCTATTGCAAACTTCTGCTCCTTGTTCTTGCCAGTTAAGTTGACTGACTTGTCAACGTGAGAGAAAAGAGGCTTAATAGCATTTTTATGCCGGCAGCCGAGAGCGCTACGTCCCGCTGTATCCTTGAGAAGAACGTACTGATTGACAAGCGTCTCCTCTAGGATCTGCTCGTCTAGAAGCTCTTCATCGCTGTAGAAAGAATCAATAAGCTCTGGATCTACTGGAAACTCTTCATTTCCACTGTATAGCTCCGACTTATCGACATTAATCTTGTCGCGCTTGTAGTCTTCTGAATAGATTCCAAGCGCGTCGCACTTAACTCTAAAATTGATATCCTTGGTGACAACTACAACGTTCTTCCCCTCAGCCTTTAGTCCCACAGCGCATGCTATGATCCTGTTATCGCCATAGTCTTCCTTGAGACCTGTTGGGATCTTGTAGTCACCAATATCTACTGTGATCTTTTGTCCGGTAGCGAGAGTGACACCTTTGTGGAGAGATCCGACCTCTCTCAGGCTATCAAGGTACCTATTGACAAATCTTGCATTCTCTCCAAGTATTCCAGGCTTTTCCTTGAATCTATCAACTTCATCAAGAACCACGAGAGGAATAATAAGATCATTATTTCCAAAGATGTGGATCGAATTCTTGTCATAGAGAAGAACAGAAGTGTCAACTACAAAGCACTTTCGTGCGGTTTCTATCTGATCCAAATAAGGTCCCTCTGAAAACAACTATACTGAGCATTATGATAGAAGTATGAAAACCTGCTACGAAATTTGCGAATCAAAGGGATCTAGCTGTGAAAACAAAACTTGCAGATACTGGGTATCTGGAGGTTCTGCAAATTGCACAATTCTAACATCCCAGAAAGGACCAATGTCTCTACAGGAGATTGGCGACATAATGGGAGTGACGAGAATGAGAATATGCCAGATAGAAAAAAGAGTCGCAAAGAAGATCAGGAGCCTCATCGGTGATTAACCGACGGGCTCCATCTCTTTAGACTTTAGAGATCTTAGGTCTCTGGAGTCTCGTCCTTCTCAAGGGCCATGGAAAGCTTAACAAGAGTGGCTGCCTGGCCCTTGAGGAGTCTAAGACCCTTGCGAGTACGGACACCTGCAGACTTGTTTCCCTTGATGCTCTTACCTACGTCAAGGTCAAGACTCTCGACCAGGACACGAAGCTCATTCCATGCATTAGAAAGATCATTTGCGCTCATATTATACCTCCAATTTTGATTGATTTTCTTGAAAGAAGTCAGGCATATGATGCTTGACCGCTGCTCTAATATCGATCATCGCTTCGCGATTATCAAGCTCTAGAGCCAACAGGGAAATAATGTGCATCTTCTGCACCTCGTTAACCCCGTGGTCAATGATAGTACTGACTATGTCTCTAGAAGTCTGTGTTATCTTGGCTCTTTCATCAAGATTCATCAGTTTATCTCCAAGCTATGAGACTCTGTCTCAAATTTCCATTTTCCACCCTGCTTGAGAGAGATAAACTTAACGAATATCTTCTCTTTAACTGTATCTCTTCTAAGTGGAATCTTTTCATTCTTTTCATTTTCAATGCACCACAAGATGTGCTCTAAAGTGCAGATATCGAGATTTAAAGGTGCTAGAGATTCTCTTAGCGCATCTGGCATCTCTGATAGAACCTCTTTGGCAGTTGCTATAGAGGATAGATCGAGATCTCCAATGTATATCTCTGATTTACAAACGTCAAACACTCTGTGAACTGCATCGCAATTGTTACATCTAACAATCTTCTCAACTAAGGCATCGTCCTCAAGGATAGAAAAGACTGGAAACTTGTGGTAGACCGGTTCCTGTCTATTTCTATACTGAGGAAGCACACAGTGACACTCGATTAGGTGCTTAACGTAGTCATTTGACATATCTTTTACTTTAGAGTCTTCTCTACAGCGGAAGATCCAACAGTGTAAGCCTGCGCAATTGAATCTTGCACAATCTGAATTATACGCTCTGTTTCTTCTCTACTGGTCTTGATTGTACCACGCTGAGTCGCCTCAGTTATGTTTTGCGCCGTCTTTTCCTTGATAAAATTAACAAGGTTGCTGATGGCTCTCATTGTATCCGTGCTCTTACTCATGTCATCTCCATGATTATCTGTAAAGATCTTAAGCACGATATGAAGGAAGAAAACGCCAAAATTGATTCTCTTACAGCTAAAGTTGGAAATTTTTTCCCATCAATAGAGACTATTCCCATCTTTGTCATAGGCTGGAGTGATCTCATGAATGAATCAATGCGACTCATAAGCCCAGGATTTCTTGCATTATCTGATTCTGATATATGCAATTTCACAATTGATCCTCGAAGCGAAGAGATTCTCTCAGAGAGATATCTGCTTCCTGCTCCATCGATAGCTGATGCAGCTCTTTGAAGCTCCATTATTCTACTCTGAAGACCATAAGCAGTCCTGTAGACTTCAAAAGAAGTTCCGCTGGGAGAGGAAGAGATGCTCTTAACAGTTCTCATGCACCTGGAATAGCTTCCACTTAGAGTATCTCCTTTGACAGAAGATATGATCTCGCAACCAGTAGCACAAGAGAGGTCTACAAGGACTCCTATTGGATCATCCTGCGTTGCACAGATAAGCGGGATAACTTTAAATGATCCCATCATGTAGTTCTTTAGAAGATGAATTGACACATCAGGAGAGAACCCTGCTGCGACAATGTAAGCTGATCTACCTGACTTTCTATACGATTCAACTACTGAAAAAATTTCTCCTTCAGTCTCAATAATTCCGTCGACAATGATTAGATCAGAGTCTTCACTCTTTACTCTCGATATTGATCCAAAAGAGTCGTGAAGCCTAATATTCTTAAAACTGTGACCAGCATGGATTCCAGCTTGAGATTTTGTGGCTTTTGTCAACTTGCATTCAAAACTGCTGTCAATCTTCAGAGACTTAATCCATTCAGATCCAATAGTGCCGGAAGATACATTTGAAGTCCAGATTTCAATCAAATCAGATTTACTTAATCTCTTTCTATCTGCAAGATGTTTTTCACTTTTAATGTAAGCATCAACAGCATCTAAATCGAAAATCTTCATCTCGTGAAGCTTTGAACAAAGCATCAATGAGATTTCTGCTGAATATGAATATGTTCCTTCGCTTGCGATCATTGTTCGCTTGAATAGATCAAGAAGATGATCATAGTCATTTCTTCCTGTCTTTGAATAAAGGAATGACTGGAAAGGATCATTGATAACAGAGCCTTTCGAATACGAAGGTGTGCTATTAACACACTCATGCGAGATTCGAAAGAGCTCTCTTAAAAATGACTGCTTTGTACTTTCTTTGATCTCAACAAGTTCCATTTCTCACGAGTCGCGCCAAAGATTATTGGCTGCGAATGTGATTATCTCTTCTGCTGAGTCCGGTGTATAACCGTAGTCGTTGACAAGTGTGTTAACCATCTCAGAATACTTCTTCTGCTGCTCATTGTCACGGCTCTTGGACTTCGTAATGATCCTTGCCATGTCCTTGACAGAAGCAATTAGATAGGTCTCGATTGCTTCCTTGAGCGGCTCATAGGACTTGTAGTTTACCTTCTGACCACGGCGCATCTTGGCAAACATGAAGGCGTTGACGTCTGACCTAAATCCATCTCTTGCAGATCCAGTAATCCCAATCTGCTCCTCGATCGCCTTCATAAACTTCTCGTCAGGCTCGCGCTCCTCATTGGTAACTCGATCCTTCATCTTCTGTCGGGTAGTCCATGCTTCGACATTGTCAAGGTAGTTATCAAAGAGGCTCTGAGCCTGCTCCTCGTAGGCAGTGACAAACGCCTTAGCGATCTCTCCCTCAAGGATCTTGAGATATTCCTCTCGAATGACCTTCTGGAGGATCTCGAGGTAGTTCTTCTTCTTGTCCTCGTCGACGACCTGCTCCTTGACTTGCTTGATAAGTGCATCAACAACGCGCATTGGCGTGATGAAGCCCTTGTCTGAGTCTGTCAAAGCATTATCGATTGCCTTGGTGATGAATCGAGTTGAGATGCCATCCATGCCTTCGTGGCGGGCTTCGTCTCTAAGGTCTTTGATATCAATCTTTCGAACCTTGCCCTTCTCAATGACATCCTGCCCGTCGTAGATCTTCATCTTGGTGAGAATGTCAACTTTCTGAGACTGCTTGAGGCGACTCATTACAGAGAACATTGCGGCAACCTTGATTGTGTGAGGTGCAAGGTGATATCTGAAGTCTGACTTCTTTATCATCTTCTCGTAGATCTTCATCTCCTGAGTGAGCTCGAGGACATAGGGTACTTCAATCTTCACAACACGGTCGAGGATGGCCTCGTTGGTGTGCTCAGACTTGAAGCGATTCCACTCAGACTCATTACAGTGCGAGATAATGACACCGTCAAAGTAGAGCATTCCATTCTTACCGGGAGTTGGGACGCTCTTCTCCTGCGTTGCAGTGATTATGGTGTGGAGGAACTCGATCTCGTTCTTGAAGATCTCAACGAACTCCACCACGCCGCGGTTACCGACGTTGAATGCACCGTCAAGATTAAGGACTCTAGGATCAGACTCACTGAACTTGTCTAGCTTGGAAATATCCTCAGATCCAATGAGAGCCGAGACGTCCTGAGAATTGGCATCCATTGGTGGAACAACTGCTACACCTCGACGGCCGCGCTGAGAGAAACCACTTCGAACGACAGGGAACTTCTCATACTCACCACCAAACTCGTTAAGAAGCCTGTAGCGGCACACGGGGCAGAGATCTCCCTCAATGTGAACACCAAGCATCTGCTCAAACTGAGGTCTGAGAGACCTCGGGAGTAGATGAAGTGGCTCCTCTCGAACTGGACATCCTTCTAGGTGGTAAATGGCTTCTGCATGAAGCTCAAGGGCTCTCTTAAGGGCGTCCGCAAGAGCTGACTTTCCAGAACCTACTGGACCCATAAGAAGAAGAACCTGACGACTCTCCTCGCCCTTCATAGAAGCGGCCTTGAGGAATCTCATAATTTTTGCAATTACTCTCTCATGACCAAAGAAGTCTGAGGAGAAGTAGTCATAGATCCTTACTTGATCAGAATCAAAGAGCTTCTTGAGCCGAGGATCTGTCTCAGACATCTTTGTAACACCATTAGACTCAATGGCATCTGATAGACGTCTTGCAGCAAGATTAACGATCTTTGGATCGTTCTGGACAACGCTGAGGTAGTCTACAAAGCTACCAGTCCAGGACTCCTTTCCGGAGCTCTCACGCTGCTTCTTTATCAGTTCAAGAAAATTAGGAGATTTCAAAGTCTTCGCCCTCCAGCTGTGTTAATAGTTTAACGGGACCCTTCCATAGTTCAATGATATTTTTAACACAACGATCTGCATAGTCTATCTCAAGGTCCCTACCGTCGTGTTCGTGCCTGAGTATTAAAGTATCTTTCTCTACATCATCAACATAGATGACTGGAATGCTGTTTCCACCAACCTGATTTATTAGAGAGCTTCTAACTTCATTCCAGCCAGTCTCATCTACTATATCATCAACTGTCCAGTCTGGATTCTTTCTACCCTTTGAAGAGAAGGTAAAAAGGTTTAGCTCTCTCGCTTTGTCCTCAGTTAGGTATCTCCTAATAAAACTCTCATCAGAGTCTATCTCTCTTGCGAAGAAGCATTCATCTAGTCCCTTCTTCTCCTCTATGTCCTTGAAAATCTCAAACCCTAGATGGTATGGATTAATTCTAAGGCCCCAAGGTCGCAGAACTTGGTTGTGAGTCTTAAGGAAGGGAATGTGATAGGAATCAGGGAGCTCGAGATCATGAAGAATTCTATAGTGCCAGAAACTGGCCCAGCCCTCGTTCATGACTTTAGTTCTAATCTGGGGCATGAAGTACTGAGACTCATTATGAACGATGTCAATAACATCCTTCTCCCAGTCTGCCAGCTTCCTTCCGTTTTCAATAATGAATCTAAGAACATCAAACTCAGGCTCCAAAGGAAGCTTATCGATGTTGAAGTTCTTGTATTTACCACTTTGATCAGATTTTATCTTCTGCTCGTACTCTCTACGGAGCTCCTTCTCAGGAAGTCGAGTTCTTCCTCTTCTATCCACCTGGTATTGGATGCTGTGACAAGCGTCGAGAATCGTCTCAACCTTGTCAATTCCTATAGAAGGGTCCTCAATGTAGGACTGGATCCTGTTTCTGGCACTTCTAAATCTAATAGGAGCTCTTGCAGGATCAGTATTTCTAAAGGTCCTGTTGTTCTTGAAGAAGTCGGAGTGACCAACGCAGTGGGCCATGATCAATATCTGAAGGTAAAGCGGGTTCTCCACCATCAGGTAAGCAATCGACGGATCAGAATTGATAATAAGCTCGTAGGGAAGCCCTTCGAGGCCCATGTTGTACATTCCATGAGTCCGCTCGAAAGACTTTCCGTAAGACCAGTGAGCGTAGTGAGAGGGGAGCCCGTGGTAAGACATGGCACCTATCATCTCATGGTAGTCGATCGTCTCATAGGAGATCTCGAACCAATCAAGGCCGTAGCCTTTCGCTATCTCGCAGATCCTCTCGTCCCACTGTGTGAGCTCTTCAAAGCTCCAATCAGACATCTGGAAGTCCTCCAAAGAAGTTCTTAAAGACGGGCCAGATCGAATCCTTTGATTCAATGACAGCTGTCTTTAGGCTGGGTCCCTCGATCTTCTTGACCTTGCTATAAAGCGACCCTGCACCGGTGTCCCACTCAGGTCTTGACTTGGGAGGAATAATTTCAACGTATCCTAGAAGTTGGCAGATCCCAGAGAGGTCTAGCAGTGACTTCACGGCGTTCTCATTGTCTTCGCTCCAGTTATCACCGTCAGTGCAGTGGAAGTAGTAGACATTCCAGCTGCTCGGATGAAACCGCTTCATGATAATCTCTTGAGCAAGCGTCGGAGCCGAAGATACATGTGTACCTCCGCTGGAGTACTTGCGGAAGAAATTATCCTCATCTGTCTCCTCTGCCTCTGTTGTGTGAGAGATGAAGACTACCTCTGTCTTCTCGTACTTGTGTCGGAGAAATTGGTACAGGAGGAAGAAAAATGATCTCGCAAGGAATCGAATCTCTTGCGTCATTGACCCTGAGACGTCCATCGCAAAGAAGACAACAGCATTGGTGGATTCCTTGGGCTTGCTATCGATGTGATAGTACCTAAGATCATCCTCGTGGAACGAGGTGCTAATCTCCTCATCTTCCTCAGCATTCCGCTTTGCAGCACTAAGTCGCTTAATCCTCTGAATTGCTGACTTCTTCTTGTCTAGACGCGGCCGAATACCGTTGGTCCGCGTGCCGTGCTTACGAGGCTTCTCGTCGAGTAGCTTCTTAAATCTCTTCCTATCTAAATCGGGAAGATTAAGAGAAGCAAACAAGTATTCTGCAAGCTCATCGAGAGTGATCTCTACCTCGTAGAACTCCTCTCCCTTGTCCTTACCAGCCTTGTTTCCGGATCCTTGTCCTTGCTGCTGTCCTTTCTTTACAACTTGACCCTTCTGGACATCCTGTCCAGGTGCAGAGCCAACTTGCTTCTGGCCCTCGTTGTCACCGTAGACAAACTGCCACTCTTTGATGCCTTTAACAGGGATCTTGATCTTCTTCTTGCCATCCTGACCGATGATCGATTCATCAGCCACTATGTCAGTGACGCCATCTCTGATGGCTTTGTCAATCTTTTGCTTGTGGCGTGCTCTATCCGAGGCGGATCTATCAGCACTTGCTTTGTGGGATCTAAAGATCGACATGTTCTTCTATATGATAAGTATAGACAGAATTTAAACAGAGAAAGGCTCGGAGACTTATGGCACAGAAATTGATCATCAGCAAGGGAATTGACATGGAGCCTCACAAGAGAGAGGTCCTCGCGAAGTTCTGTGTCTACTGCATGGACAGCCTGGGCATGGAAGAAGACATTGACACCACGATCTATATTGAGTCAGACAGGGGCGAGAATGGAATTAAAACAACCGCCTTCTACAATCCAGCAAATGATGATGTCAAGGTCTATGGAAGGAACCGTGCATTAGCCGACATTTGCCGCTCCATTGCTCATGAGCTTGTTCACATGTCTCAGAGAGTCCGCGGCCTTCTCGGTAAGCCAACCAAGGACATTGGTGGATTTCACGAGGACGAAGCAAATGCTGTTGCTGGGCAGATAATCAAGATGTTTGCTCGAGATGTATCACGTGACATCTATGAGTCTAGGTCAAGAGCAGGGCGCGTGATATAGTTAGCCAGGAGGAAACACCTATGAAGATAAGATCAAGCCAGATTAGACAGATCATCCGTGAGGAACTCGAGAACTACATGATGGACGGCGGATATGCTCACCGTGGTATTGGTTATATGGAAGATGACCAGTACATGGAAGACGACGAGGGTGGCGGGCACTACGGAATGATGGAAGACGACGAGAACATGTACGAGGAAGACGAGGGCATGTACGAAGATGATGAAGGACTCTACGAGGAAGATGAAGCTGAGGGCGACGACGAGCTTGCTGAGCAGCACGATAACGACCAGAAGCGCATGAATCAGCCCGGTGGTGACGAGACTCACTACATGAAGCAGCGGATCAAGGCTGAGCTCACTGAGGCTCTTCGCCGGCGTCGCTGATTTAGCTCACGAATAAAAAGATCGACCGGCCCTGGGGCCGGTCTTTCTGTATCTGGTGTATCAACGCCGCCAGATTCTCTCTAGGACTCGAAGAAGCTCGAAGGATATTCTACCGAACATATCTGTCCTCGCACTTCTAGAAGAAATCTTCAGGATCAGGAGCTGGCAGGCCCTCTCGATGGTGATGACCCTGCCGCAGAGCAAAGCTGGCAGAAGTCTCAGGAACGTCGACATCTTCCAGTTCTGGATTAAGAACGGGATGATTCTTGAGAGCTTCCATCATATCAGAATATGTCCACTCAAGATCTCTTGTTTGTTCATCTCTTCCGATCTTGATTACCGAAGCAATGTCACGCAGATATTCTGTCTGATCTGGATCATTCACGTAGTCAGGATTTTTCTTTTGTAATTTTAATATTTCATGATAGGAGTCATAGAGAAGTGTCTTCTTTAGCTCTACTCCCTTCGCTTTTAGTCTGTCAAGATGTCTATCAATATAAGTTGTTATTATTTGGACAGAAGCGGGATCTGGCTTGGGAGTTTCTTGTCTGTACTCGGGCTCGATTCGACCTGCAATGTAAGCTGCAGAATCAAAAGCCCCCTCACTCAGGACCTCGCGGATGATCTGTCGCAGCTCTCTACCTTTAATTCTCATCTTAGTCTCCAGATATCGATATCTATGCAGTAAATATTCCAATTCTCTCGATTGGATGCGCGCCCTCAAAATCAGCGCAGGCGATCAAGGGGAAGGGCCCTCATCTAAAGGGCCCCACAACACCGCTAATAAGCGTGTAGAAGAAGATGATCAAGGCCGCCTTGAACAGCGTGTCAGCGAGCACCTTCATGTGTTCTACTCCGGTAGATTGTCGGGCAGTCTATCAGGATGAAAAGTGCTTTGATACATGCGCAAATCACCCTGGATGTCTCTCAATAGATCTCGCAAGTCTCGATTTGATCGAAGAAAATTTCTAAATTCTTCTTCTTCCATAGCATCTCCAAGCCTGCCTGCCAGATCTCCAGATCTCATGCTAACTGTTGACATGTCACGCTTGTATTCTGGCCATGATCTATTACTAACAAAAGCACGAACAGGATTTTCTATCAATCTAGACATCTCTTCATTGATGATTTTTCTTAGCTGACTTTTTGTAATTTGCATGTCTAATTCTCCATTTCTCTAAATATGCTCACCTACCGGGGAAGATCGAGGAATCGAGGAGCACGAGCCGCCCATCGGAACCAAGCCCGAGGTTCTGGAGCTGGACACCGTAACCGTACTGCGAGATGATCTCATCGAGGCTCACATTATAGCGCGTCAGGAGCTTGGTCAAGCTCCGGAAAGGACCCGGCTTATCCAGGTCACTGACCAGGGCCTCGAGCGTCGCGTCGGGCTGGGGTGCATCATACCCGAGGTACATCTCCAGGGGATCATCTGGCCTCTCGGTGCCGGACTGCTTGCCAGCCTTGATCTCCAGCACGATGCGCAGGGTCTCGACGACCCGCTCGATGCCTGCTTCACCAAGCGTCGCGACAGGGGGCAGAAGAGGCGAACGAAAGAAGCTCAGGAACTGCTCAGTAGACCCGAGCGGGGCCACCCGCTCGAGCACCACCCAGCTCCAGTCAGGAGCGTGGAGGTAGGCACGCGGGACAATGTGGTCGACCTGGGGATCGGTGCCCAGCCGGAAGTCGTCGCGATTCATCTCAGCGCCCGCTGGGTCACCACTCGCCTCGGCGTCAGGATCGGGCCCAGGCCCGAGCTCATCGAGAGACATCTTCATGACAAGATCTCTTCCGATCGAGAAGGTGACACGATAGGATCCAAAGCCCATGAACTCAATGGGGCGCCGCCACGCCCGACTCAGATCTTGAAGGACCTCGGGTGGGGGAGCCTCCGTGCCCGCCTCAGAGTACGCCGTCAGGAGAGCTCTTGCGAGTCTCTCAAAGTCACTCCGGCTTCCACTAAAGTAGGCACGCTCGACCGCTTCGGGGTCTTGGAGGTTCTCACGAATCAGGAGGCGTAAAAGGTGCATGGTGGTACATATGGAAAGTCAAAAAGTGACCCAATTTTTCCCGGAAATTTTTGGGAGAAAACGGGTCTCTCGGAAAGATCTCGGATCTCGGAAATGCTCGGGTAATTTCGGATAGCCACGGGTGGTGAACGGGAGAGCGGGGTCGATCGGGTGACTCGGGGATCAAGTCAGCCCTGTTGATGCGGGGGCTGAGCTGAAAGTGACCCGGGTGGGACGAGGGGCGAGAGAGACCTAGGGCCAGCCCTGCAGCGCCCCCAGAGCCCCACTGGGCTTGTCACCCTGGGGGGCACCCCCCGGGGCCCGCCTGGAGGGCACCCTGGCTCTCCCCGGGTAGGGCCCCCTGGCCCGGTGCCCCGCCTCTTGCTCTGGGTAGCGCTGCCTCGCGGAGGGGGCCCTGGCGGACGCAGCCCTGCATGAGGGCTCAGGGGTAGGGCTCAGGTCCTGGCCGCTGCTCGGCGGATCCGGGGACCTACTCAGCCACATCAGAAGGGGTGGATCAGCGTCGGCTTATCAGGCGGGATCGACTTGATCCACCCTGGGATGCCCGATTCCACAGCTCGGCCTACCGCCTCCACCGCTGCGACAAGATCTTCTGGAAACCGATGCTTCCACGCTGCCTGGGTCGCTGCTGACACGGCAACCCCCAGGTCGGCTTCCCCGAAGAACAGAGCAGCCAGGGCGTCAGGGATGTAGTCTATGTTGTCGCCGACCCGCTTCTCACTGGACACCTGATCGAGGACGGCTGTGAACACGAGGTGCTGCGCTGTCTTTGCATCGCTGAAGGGATTTCTGAAGATGTCCTTCTTGGCGACCCAGTTGTGCAGGGTGTGACCGATGATGTCGTGGGCCACCGCCCAGCGGGTCGAGGTGAAGTCGCGAGGGATGGGTGCATCACCGACGACCAGGATCCGAGTTCCCGGCGGGAAGCCCTGTCGCTCCACCCACTGCTTGAAGGGGTCGCTCTCGATCACATCACTGCCCCAGCTGACGTTGTCCAGGGTGACGATCGCCCAGTTGTCGGATGTGTTCTGGAAGAGCACCTTCGCTTCTGCCCGGCCCGATGCCTTCCTCAGCGTCCGGCGGCCGATAGAGGCCCTCTTCTTGGCTCCCGCCTGGCGGTCCGCCGGGTCCAGTGGCGGTGTCCTGTAGTCGGTTGCGGAGTCATCGGGTCCGAAGAAGATGGGGACCTCCTGCATCAGTGTCTCGCGGATGATCTGTCTCAGTTCTCTAGCTGTGATCCTCATCTCTACCTCCCGTCACGGCTTCCAAGCCGCTGTCTCGTTCTCCCAGTCGATCTGATGCTGGGTTCCCATGGCGATCCCGATCAACCCCAGGGCGAGGCGGTGTGGCAGGTCGTCCGGATATGAGCCCGGCTCTCCTGACACAACATCAGACACTGCGGCGAGGACAGCAGACTCCAGCTTCGCCACTTCCTCAGGGTTCATGTCTGCAGCACCTGATGCGGCTTCCTGCGCTGCACGGATCATCTCCTTGAAGGTAGCGTCGATCTCTGCTATGCTCATCGGCGCCGCTCCGGTGTGTAGCCGGTCAGCTCCTGGTTCAGAGCATCCCGCTTCAGGACGAGAACGCGCCGCCAACGGGCGATCTGCTCCAGTTCTCCGTACAGCTGACCCAACTTCTCGTAGTCGGCGGGATCGGTCCCTGGGTTCTCTACCGCGTCAATTTTATCCCAGATCGGTTCCTCGGCGCGGAGGAGCCTATTGATCTCGTCGTTCAGGGCGAGGATCATCGCGTGTCTCTCATCCGCCTCGCGGAGCATCTCCCTGACCAGGTTGCGAAGTGTAGGTGTCATGTCGCTACTTATCGAGTAGAGTGGGATAGTTAGGTGACAGAGGGGCGACATGCGGATCACAGGCAGCGACATCCAGCGGATCATCGAGGACGAGCGGCGGGTCCAGGCGGAAGCTCACAGAAGGAGAAGCGAGATGTTGAGGATCAAGGGTAGAGACCTCCGGCATCTGGTCCGTGAGACACTGATCAGAGAAGGGGCAACGCCCGAGGAGATGATGGGACCTTTCGGGGAGATGCCACCCTCGGAAGACGAGATGGTCGCTGAGGTCTGGGGTGCTGCCCTCTTCGACAATGATCAGCGGGCCTTCGTGGAGCTGGCTGAGATGATGCAGCGCCTCATGCCGTCTGGGATGCTGCATCTCTCGATGGCGCCCTACGAGGCTCCCAACGGCGGGATGCTGGATGACATCTTCGTCATCAAGGTCGGGAACCGCTACCGGTGGAACTTCCTCGTTGCCGTCGGTTCACCTGAGGACCCTGATGCGCTGGAGACACCCTTCCCCGAGGACGCCGTCAAGGCTGCTGTCCTCGCCGGACAGATACAGCTGGGGATCCAGGAAGATCTCGGCCCCGATGAAGACGAGGATGATCCCGGCATCGAAGACGACATCCGCCGGGATGAGATGATGGTCGGTGAGATCTACGAGGGCCGCAAGCTGAGGCAGATGATCCGCAATGCCCTCCTCAGAGAGGGAGCCTTCCCCGAGGAGGTAGAGGCAGTGTACGGGGTTGCTCCACCGGAGCACCTGGAAGAGGACGAGCTGGAGGGATCTCTGGCTCTGGTCGTTAGTATTCTGGAGGGCGACCCCTCGGCTCCAGGTGAACTCGCAGCCGAGCTCATGTCTATGATGCCGGGCGACATGATGAAGTTTGATGTGGATATCCTGGTGCCGGGGGCCGCGCCGGTCTACATCACACGGTCCACAGCCGACACCTGGGTGATCTCCTCGGGCGGCTCTGACTTCGAGGCTGAGGAATCTAGAGAGTACGAGGATGCGGAGGATGCAGCCCTCAGCGTCGTTGATGCAGTCCGCTTCGCTCAGATCGGCAATGAAGAGCCCCTCGAGCCTGCTGAGTTCGATCCCGAGGAAGAGGAGGGCGACGACTTCGACCCGATGGCTGACTGGATGGAAGACGAGAGACGGTCGATGCGCGGAGAGGACTACTGAGATGCAGATCACACGGAAGCAGATCAGGGCGATGATCCTGAAGGAGATGGCTGACATTCTGCCCTTCTCAGGACCGATCCGCCGCGGTGGCATGATGGGCGGAGAGATGGGTGGAGCTGAGATCTTCAACCTCAGGCCCGCCGAGTTCCGCACGGCCACACCTGAGGAGACACACATCAGTCTCCTCGACGCTGTCAACAAGCTGGTCGCAGCACTCATGGACTACGGCGGATCTCGAGCTGAAGAGCGCTTGGCGGGACGGCGCGGAGTCGGCGCGCCAGCTGTCCGTTCAGCAGCAGGTGTGATGAATGCAGCAGAAGAGATCCGTCAGCTCGGTGGAGATATTGAGACATGCGCTGAGGAGTACGGAGACGAGATCTGCATGGATGCAATGGGTCTGGTCAACACAATCGAGAGCGTCCTTGATGCCTACGACGAAGATCCATCTACGGCCAGCGCAGGAGCGACAAGGCTGATGAACACACTCAGGATGTCTTCTTCTCTTGTCAGGTCTCTTAGAGATAGCGTCGGATCTGATCCTAATCGCTAGGGAGCAGAGACGAGCGCGGCCCCGAGGTGATCGGGGCCGCTTCAGTGTTGCCGCGTCACCGGCTACAGATCACCTGCGACGACGTCCCTCGAAGGGCGGGAGCTCTTCGATCTGGTCTAGGCGCCTCTTGTCCCCGACCTTGCTGGTGTCAGGCTTCTCAGTCGGACGGTAGGATCCCGGTGCAGCTCCGCGGTTGATCATGGATGGCTTCGGAGTCTCCTTCTTGCCCTCGCCTTCGTCCATGGCCTCGTCCTCTTCGGAGGCAATGTCACTGATCATCTCGATCGCTTCGTCTCTAGGGTGAGACCCAGATGACCTGGACGTCACCTTCGCCTTCGGGTCAGCCTTGATCATCTCTAGTGCATCTTTGGCAGAGATCTTCTTGCGCTCACCCGAAGAGTCTTTGACGTAGAACTTAGGGCGTCCACGGGAGCCAGGCTCATCGTCTACATAGATTGAGACACCGCCCTTCTTTCCCTCTGTCATCAACCCAGCGAGCTGACCCCAGCGAGATTCGGAGATGGGCTCAAGAGCGGTACCGGCCGAGCTGAAGGCCGCTGAGACCTCAGGATTCTTCACCTTGCCAAGCAGATCTCTGTATGCATCTTCAACTGTTGCACCGACACCGACGAGAGGCCGCTGGAATGCATCTTTGAGCTCAGGGCTCTCACCGGTTACCTTCCACATCCCGCCGTCCATCTCTACCTGGGCGTATCCGAACAGTTTGCCTGGTCTCGGTCCTCCGAAGTATCCAGAAACATCGATCTGATCTCTGAGCGCTGAATTGTCGCTGTTGGCTGGATTGGCGAGGAAGTCGTATCTCTCAGGGGGAGGTAGAGTGATGCTGCCGCCTGCTCCGATGATGACCGTCCTGGCAGGGCCCTCACCGCGAGTGTAGACGTTCTTCGTCTTACGGGCAAAGAGAGCGTCCACCTTGGCGGATCTCTCTGCGGCTTCCCTGTCTCGAGCTGATCTCATCCGCTCTCTATCCTGCCGTCTCTCCTCAGGCGTCCTGTCGTCTGGCTCATCCTCGCCGCCGCGAGGATAGTCACCACGGGTGGACCAGGGTCTCGAAAAACCCGTCGTCGGATCGATATCTTCGATGGTGTCGCGGCTTCTTCCGTGAGCGAAAGGGCGATATCCCGTCGTTCCAGGTGTTCTGCTTCGCCATGCTTCGAGGAGGCTAGTGACCTCCTCTCTTACAATTCTATCAAGCCTCTTCTTGTCCATGTGCTCTAAGCTCCTGAGCGCTATCTATCGCTCACCGCGCCAGTTTGTGCCAGGATCTTCTCCTTGTGCCCGATGATCCAGCTCTCATCCCCGGCCGCTGTGCTACCCAGCCGCGTCTCTTGGTGACCCTTGTGGCTGAACCAGGACCGCGACCTGTCTGCCGCCGAGACGAGCTCCGGGTCCAGGCACTGGGACCACTTGAGGCGACCCTCGACCACAGCGATGTGCTCCTGGTGGAAGCCCTCAGCGGGTCGCGGGACCCGGAGCCAGATCGTCTTCCAGCCCAGCATCCGGTCCACCGCCTCGCTGCGGGAGATCTTGCTGTGCCCAGCCAGCGCTGCAGCGCAGCAGGACATCGACCAGCCCTCGGATCCCGGCACCCGGCTGTCCAGGTGGGTGATGATCCTCTCAGCCAGCGATCTGCCGTGGGTCTTGCCCAGGTACATGATCCTGTCGCCGTCTGTCCAGACGTAGATCCCGACCGGGCTCGGATCTGCGCCCACCGACATCGCCATCAGCTGGGACACCGTCATGTCACCCAGCGCAGGGATCCGCCGGGACTGAATCTCATCCAGCACAGCGGTCCGCATCTCTCGCAGCGGGATGCCCCGCCAGGAGTCGTAGTCCCACACCTGCATTACACTACCTGCCGTCATCATCGTTGTCTCCTTCGCGCGACCGCGCTGCGGGGCGATGCTCTAAGAGCCCCATGTAGATCATCCTACACGGGGCCCCGGCGGCGTGCACGAGAGCGGGTTACCTGCCCTTCTTCTTCTGCCGTGCCATCTCGTATTCGGTGATGGCTGCCGTGAGATCAGCGTTCAGGTTCTGTATGGCTTTCGCGACGACCTTCTTCTCCTTCGAGTCAAGGTTCGGTGACTTGGAGAGCATGCCCAGAATTTTTATCCCTATCCTCATCTCTGAGGTCTCGCGGAAGTCGGGCTTCGTGACCATGCTCTCGAGGACTTCGGGTGTCAGGCCTGCATCGAAGAAGACGTTCATCGACCTGATGAAACCGGCGAGCTTCGGTCCCGAAGTGATAGCGTTGGCGAGGTCGTTGACTGAGGCGGCAGGTGCCGGAATTCCCTTTCTGCGGCCGACCTCGAGAAGCGCGTCGCGAACGACCTTCTTCCGTGCCCTGAGCTCCTCCTTGCTGTAGGGTCCCCGCTCCTTCAGGGCGAGAAGAGCCTCCTCGACAGTCTTGATCCCGAGGCCCTCCAGCGCTTCGATAAGTTCATCATCCTCGATGCCTGAGATGGGCGACTGCATCTGGCTCTTCATCCTGTCAGATGCCACGAGGACATCGAAGATGGAGTCCTTCACATCCTCGCTTTCTACGGCGTCGAAGATGGCTGATTCTAGCTTCTTAGCGAGCTCTGCATCAATCTCCTCGATTGCCCCCTCCGCGAAGTCTCCGCCCACGTCGCGGAGCTCCTCTTCGGCGTCACCGAGAGCCTGCATGATCCGTATCTGGTCCCTGTCGACCAGGAATCCCAGCATCGAGAGGACGTTTAGTGTGATGGTGACCTTGTTGGCGGGTGAGATGTCATCCGTTGTCCAGGCAGCAGTGAGAGCAACTAGCTTCACCTTCTGGTCCTCGTCGAGGTCAGGCGACATCGACATCTTGTAGAGTGTCTCTTCGACGATTTCGAAGATGTCCTCACCCTTGATCGCTCTATCGAACTCGTTGCGGAGCATCTTCCCAGTCTTCTTCCCAGTCTTCGTATTCTCCTCAACCCACTTGCCGAGCTGGTTCTTGATCATCGAGAGATCGTTCGAGGTGCTGATCTCGGACTCTGTCGGGATCGCCTCAGTAGCGACGCCGACGGGATCCTGCTCGACCTCTTCCTCGGGTGAAAGCGGCTTCGCGAAGTCTGCCTTGGTGGGCTTCACAGCGGGCTTCTTGGCGATGTCGAAGCGGGCCTGAGTGTCTCTGAGATCTCTAGCGACCATTGCCAGGAAGTTGGGAATAGCATCTGGGTCAGAGAGAGATTCGAAAGCGGGAACCTTGGGGACCTCGACGTTGTAGTTCTTCTTCCCAGTCGAGACGTAGAGGGTTGAGCTGCTCTTGGTCCGGCTGAACTTCAGATCCGGACCGGCTTCGACCACATCAGCGAGAGCATCTAGCTCGGTCTTCATGTCCGCGAGGAAGGACGGGTCGTTCACATCTCTGATCGCCTTCCTGCCTCTTGCCGTCCCAGCGAGAGTGCGGAAGACCATGTCACCCAGCTTGTTCGCTGAGAGCATCGCCAGTGTCTGGAGATCTGCACCCGCTCCGATCACGCCGGCCTGAACGAGTGCCTTCTCGACCTCGAGGGGATCGGTGTAGGAGTCAGCCTTGAAGAACCCAGTTTTCGGCAGTGAATCAGCGAGTCGATTGAGTATGGCGCTCTTGTTGCCGAGCACCTCTATGACTGTTGGATCCGCCAGATCTGCCCTGCTGAAGTCAATCCCAGAGAACTGGTTGATCCGCGTGAGGTCGTCGTATACCCTCTTCAGGGCGCCGCTCCTGGCGACCGATTCTTCGTCTGTCTGCGCGGGGCTGACCTTCATGGCCTGGGCGATAATTGACTTCATCTCCGCTTCTGAGCCCGCCTGAGAGATGTCAGAGAACAGCTCAGTCATATCCTCAGCTCTGAGGAAGTTCTTGCCCTCGCGCGGGACCCCGACTGACTTCGGAGACGGTCTCTTGGGTCCCTTGGAAGCCCGCGGTGCCCGGGCAGCCTTGGCTGGGACCGGATCCTCTTCGGGAGGAGCTTCCGGGGCCTCTCTTGGAGGAGCACCCATCGCATCGAGAACTTGCTGGAAGTTGATGTCCTGCCACCCTGGGTAGTCGTCATCTCTGGTGTCATCCATCACACCCGACGCCCAGGTGTAGAAGTTCTCCCGAACCTCGTCCCAGCTCTCCGGGTCAGCGGTAAACTCCTCGATCGCCGCGTCAACTTTTGGTATTCCAGTCAGTACGGGCTTAGTGGAGCGCTCCTCAGCTGGAGCCGACCTGGGTGAGGGTTCCTGCGCGGGAGATCCGGTTCCCTCCATTGCGTCATACACAAACCCGAAGAAGCTGTCCTGCCAGTTCGGGTAGAGCTCAGCTCTGTCTTCGTCTCTAGCTCCACCGGCCCAGGCTTCGAAGCTGTCCTTCGCGAAGGCCCAGCGCTTCGGATTAGCCTTGAACTGCTCTATGGCAGCGTCAACTTGCGGTATTCCAGTCCCCTCGCGAAGCAGGCGGACGAACTCTCGGATCATGATGTTGTTGCTGTGTCTCATGATCCATATCTATCACCCAGCCGATCCAGTGCGGACCAGAACTGCGCGCCAGAGTGCATCAAGTGCAGGGTCCGGCATGTCCTCCAGGCGGGCTCGCAGCGACCAGAGGTCACCGTCCTCCATCCCGCTGATCTCCTCGGGTGCCTCAGCCAGCCAGTAGATCTCCTGCTCAATCGTGATGTCGGTGTGCACTTGCTACTCTCCCTTGTTGTGGGCCTCTGCCCGGTTGAAGATGTCGTAGTCCCACGGATCGGTGAAGCCCACCAGGATGCCCGTCCTGGTGCACTGCGCCGCGATGTGTGGTGCCTGGTACCAGCCCGGTTCCGAGACCCAGGCGGGATCTGGCAACGTCTGGTAGGGTGCTGCAGCGATCACCAGGAGGATGTCGCCTGGTTCCACTATGGAATGAGTCCCGCCCGAGTTGAAGATCACTGTCCGCGAGGTGATCAGGTCGCCGGGACGGCCTCGCAGATCGAGCCTTTGTCCACCATCAGCTCCTGGCCAGTCACTGGGCACAGAACTTTCGTGCAGGATTGATAGGTCCCGTCGGCCTGCAGGAACCGGGAATTCAGCACCGTGACGGTGTAGACCCGGTCGGGCTCGACGTGAACCCTTCTGATCTCTGCCCCGACCTTGATCCATCCCCATGTCGTCCACTTGCTCCTCGAGAGTGTCTGAACCCTGCTTCCTGTGTCTATCGCCATGTAGCCTCCGTGAGCTACCTAGGCCGTAATCAGCTCAACGCCGGTCCGCGACCACCGTCGGGGGATCCTCATCGAGATCCGGGTTCCCGTCCGAGAAGATCCTGTCCAGCATCTGCCGCTTCGTCTCAACTCCGTCCACCGTCTCTTCCCAGGTCACCTCGACGGGTGTTGGGCCCTGAGGTGCGGTCTGCGGCCCCTTCGGCATCCGGAGCTTCGCTTCCTCCCAGATGGTCCATGCGGTGAACGCCACCGCCGCGATCAATGCCAATCCAATCATGTCCTGTCTCCTCTGTTCCTGTTCCCGTCTGCCTGCCGATCAGGCAGCCTTCTTAACCCGGTGACCCTGCTCCTTGATCTCTGTCCCAGTGACGGGATCCACCATCACCAGCTCCCAGTAGGCGCCGCGGGAGAACTGCTCGTGGAAGAAGGTCGCCTTCGTCACCGTGAGCGTCTTGGCCGGAACCCAGTCGAACGGCTTGTAGACGACGGTGTCCCCCACGGCGTAGGCGGTGAGGGTCTTGGTGTTGGTGACAGAGCGGATCATGTGGTCTCCTTGGTTCCTGAGGTTATCTTACCACTCAGGCACCGGACCGCACGAGAGCTCTAGCGCCTGAGATAGTCTGAGTAGCCTTCGTCACCCTGAAAGGTGGTGTAGACCATGTAGAGGCTGTCTGTCTCTGGATCTCGGAAGATTCCATTGACAATGTGTGGCCGGCCTCCGACACCAATAGCTTTCCGCATCTTAGCGATCTTCTCCAGCGCCTCCTGGTCGTCCGATTCTCCTGGATCGTAGACCCGGACGCCGCGGAGCGGCTCGGGCTTCGACCTCACTGCATATTCTGCATGAGCTGTCTCCCTGAGTAGCTCCTCGCGGATGATGCTCCGTAACTCTCTGCTGCTGATCTTCATCTTTGGTGTCTCCTGAGGCTAGGTAGGACTGTCTGTCTGCAGTATCGTGCGGACCCAGAGGCGGACGAGACTTTCTGACAGGTATTGACCCTCCTCGTCCTCGCCCTCTTCATCCGGTGGTCTCCAGCTTCTGTGAAGCGGAGCTCTTACCCACCGGATCGGGGTCGACTTAAGCGCTTTGCCCTCTTCTTCGTCGTCGTCGTAGTGCAGCTGAGAGCCCAGGGACAGAAGCGTGTCCCGCTTCAGGGATCCGCCGGTGAAGTGGATCCCAGCGAGCAGCGCGAATCTGTCCTGAAGGACCTTGCCGTCCTTGTCCCTGATGATGAGCTTGCGCTCGAGCCATTTCTCAACTTCAGTGCGTGTCTTCTCTTTCCGAGATGTGACGACATAGACGGTGTCGCCGCGATCCAGGGCAGCCTCGAACTCTGGGAAGACAACAGGGTTCTTGTCGTCTGTGTAGTCGATCTCTCCAGTGATGTCGCCGTCCTCGTCTCGCAGGAGCTTCGTCAACCGCAGGGTGTCGTCGAAGTCGAAAGTGATCACCATGTCTGCCTCACCCGTCTAAGTATCCTCCAGCAGGTCGCTGTCATCCTCGATGTCACCCTCGTAGACCCACTGCTGCTTCCCGTTGATGAGGATGTACCAGCCGTGGTCGGCCCAGTCAGCGCCGGGCAGCGGTATCGAGTAGGGATCCAGCACCAGGAAGACGGGTGACTCTTCTCCGTGCGGCGTAGCGTTCATGCGCCACTGTCTCAGCTGGCCCTTCTTGACCAGCGCAACCTCTCTACCCATCGCTCACTCCACCAGCACCGTGTGCTCTTCCAGCTCACCCTCGTAGAACCAGGGCGTCTCCACGCAGCCGTCTGCTCTGACCTGCATCACAGTGAAGTTGCTGGGACGCTTCCTTCCTCGCTCGTCCACACCGTTCTCGAAGCACTCGGTGACGAAGCACAGTGAACCGTCGACCTGGTTGTAGAACTGGCCACCGTCAGGCTTCTTCTTCCACATCCGCAGCTGACCCACCTCAATCACTGACCACCTCTGAGAACTGATCTATCTCTCGTTCGTAGTACCACTTGGACACACCACTGTGGACAGCGGTCCACCGCTTCGATGTCGCTAGGTCACCCGGACCGAGCTCATGCTCTTCTGTCATGAGGAAGAGCGTCCCAGGCTCTGACTCGCGGGGAAGTGCTGGGATCCTCTGCATCCACCGCCTCAGTTGGCCCACTTCGATCATCGGACCGCCCTGGTGAGAACGAGCATCTCTGACTCGTAGAACCAGCGGGTGACCCCCTTCTGGAGGACGAACCAGGAGCGGGTGCTCGGTGCTGCCTGCGCTGATGACCGCAGCCCGGTGACGAGGATGATCTCTCCGACCGACCCGTCCGGGCAGTCCTCCTTCCACTGTCTCAGCTGTCCCGCCCTAACCATCGCTCACCACCCGCAGGCTGATCGTGTTCGTCCGCCACACCTCACCCTTGAACAGGACGTCACAGACATCCCGATTCACACCGCTGAGGGCCTCCTTGACGCGGCCCACCCAGGTCACCAGCGCCACATCACCTACTTTTAGACGTGTGTCGCGGGCTCCTGGCATGTACAGGTTCTGCACCAGGATGACACCGTGTCCGAAGCGATCCGTCACGAGATCGCCCGGGTTGATTCGCAGCGGTCCACCGCTTTTAGGAGGCACACCGGCTCTCGTTCAGGACCACCTCACCCTGGATCATCCCGTAGGATGAGTACTCGGTGAAACGCTTCGCCTGTGGGGTCCAGCCGCTGGGTGCGGGCTGGGTGGCGTACCAGAGGTTCTCGCCCTTCCAGGTGACGTCGAACACCTGCTGGTCACAGGGGACCTGCACTGTCATGGCGCCGCCGAAGGCCCGACTCCGCTGGTTGTCGGTGCAGGCGATGAGGGTGAGAAGAAGGGTGATCATTGTGTCTCCTTATCGAAGCAGGATCATGATGATGAGAGGAACGACCACGACGGTGGCCACACCGAGAAAGACCACGTCCATCACTGACCCGTCGCCGTCGGGATTGTGTTGACGCAGGACATCGTCCGGGGCTCAGAGGCTCGGGTCCCGCGGAGGACGAAGCACTTCACACCGGGCTCGGGGATGATGGTCACCAGGTCCTCCTTGAGTTCAGCGGCGTAGTCCGAGGCGGCCTCAGCCTTCTCCTCAGGAGTGCTGGGTGCGGAGCAGGCCGCGAGGACCGCCGCGCCGATCGGGAGGGTGAGGAAACCCATGCCGAAGATGAGAAAGAAGTGACGGTCGATGAAGTTGCGCATTGTGCCTCCTTACCTTGCTAGTATACCACGACGCCGCGGGCGAGCACGGGTGCTAAGTAATCAGCTGCCCAGATCTACCGGCCAGCGGCCAGCCGGTAGAGCTTGATGTTGACCGCCCGGATCCCCTCGTAGTAGGCCCGATTGCCGCGCTGGTCCAGGAAGTCGGCCGAGGCCGTCCGAAGTACGACGGTGGCCTGAAGAGCCGACCGGAGGTAGGACCACTTGGGGTCCGGGAACATCCGGCTGCAGGCCTCGGCGGTGTTGTAGAACTCGGTCATCGTGATCTCTCGCATCTTGCCTCCTTGTGAAGACAGTATACCACTCATTCAGACTCCTGCACGAGCGGCGTGAGCCACTGGCTCTTCACCCAGACCACCCTGCCCTCAGTGAGCACCTGCGACCAGGGTGTGCTCCAATCCAGGTTCGGGGTCTTCTTCCAGTCATCGGGATCGCTGAGGACCAGCCCATGCTGGTTGATCCTGCCGAACCCAGCGTGATGGCGCACCGCACTCACTTGGTCATTGATCCCCACGGGTTGGGTGTAGAACGCCCCTCCCTGCCGGAGTACGACAAGACTGCCCTTCTCCATGCTAGTCCTCGTGACCGCCGACCCAGCCCACGACAATCAGAAGCGGGGCACAGACGGCGAGCAGCGTGAGCATGTCCATCATTCGTTATCCTCCTTGTAGTTCAGCCGTTTGCCGGAGCCTCGTAGTCCTGACGACGGATCCGGTGGACCTCCTCCAGGAGACCCATGGACTCGGCCTGGGCCTCGAGACCGCGGACCAGGCTCGAGAGGGTCTCGATCCCGAACTCACGCCGGTTGTAGGCGGCGATGGCCAGGGTGATGCAGCGGGCGAAGTGGGTGGCGGTCATGTTTGGCTCCTTGTGAAGGTAGTATACCACGAAGTCTGATCAGTTCCCGAGAATCAGACGGCCTTGTCCCAGCCCCACTTCCGCATGAACTTCATCTGGGACTCGTCACGGGCCTCGACCGCCTGGGCCCACTTCTTGGCCTTGTGCTCCTTCGAGCTGAGCCGGGTGACCGCTGCCATGAGCAGGTTGGGGAGGATGACCATCACGAAGATGAAGAGGACTGGGATGCAGGCGAGAGCTGCCAGGATGCCGAAGGTGAACGAGAAGGTGGTGATGAAGGTTTCCATTTGATCTCCTTTGCCTGTGTAGTATACCACGCTCTGCAGAGTCCGCACGGGATCTACATGACCACCGCGACATCCCCGTACTGGTGGTCGACCAGCTTCAGACCGTTCGCCTCCAAGTAGGCCTCGAGCTCGGTCCGGCTGACGTCACCGAGGAACTCACCGTGGATCGTGATCAGAGCGACGAAGTCCGTTTGCATCTTGCCTCCTTGATGATACAGTTATACCACAGACCCCGGAGCGTTACACGGATTCCCCGCGCCGGAGGAGGACCTGACGGACCGCGATGAAGGCGTCCCCCTTGCTCGCAGCGTCGGCGCTCTCCATCCAGCCGAGGGGACCCGAGACCTCCCAGCGCCACCCACCGTACCGGGTGACCCAGACCGTCCAGGTGTGAGCGCCGTTCGAGCCGTAGGTCGTGGTTCCTTCCGTCTGCATCTTGCCTCCTTGTGAGATCAGTATACCCTGGTCTGAAAGGGGTGTCACGAGCCTGTCGCTGATTACCGGGGCCCCGTGGCTCGCAGCCAGGGACCGCCGGTGCCGCGGGTGGCATATCTACCCAGCGACGAGCTCGAAGTCGATCCAGCCCGCGATGGCGCGGTTCCAGGTGGTCTCCTCGAGGTCATCCTGGGCCTCGTCGATGGCCAGCTGGAGGGTCCCGCGGTCGAAGCTCTTCTGAGCACAACCGGAGCAGAGGAACCCCTCTTCCCGAGGCTTGCTGAGCTCGTGGACAGGTGTCACACCCACGAAGAAGCCGTACCCAGAGTCGCAGTTGCAGGTGTCGCACCGCTCTGCCGTCCCGTCGCTGTAGCGGATGAAGCTCATGGGAACCTCCTAGTTGTTGTCGTTCATGAGGGCGATCTGGATGTGACCCAGAGCGTAGCCCAGGATCCCGGAGCCAAGAGCGATGTAGAAGAAAGACGCGATGAGATTGAAGCTGACCATTTGATCCTCCCTGCTTGTTGAGTTGACCTGAAGCCGGCCTAGATGATCGCCATCAGGGCGACACCGACCATGAACAGAGATCCCAGGAGGAGGGCCTCACCGACCCCTGTGAAGGTCTCCTGGTGCTTCTCGTAGAACTCGATCGCCACGAACCGGTAGTAAGCGTAGTAGTCCTGAAGATTGGGCTTCATCTTTCCTCCTTGCCTAGCCATCGTACCACTAGTCAGTGGACCTGCACGGGCTCTGCCATTCAGGCAGGACCTCTCAATCATAACACATGATGTCCACGATCTGGGGCCAGGACAGGCCGGCCTTGACCGCCGCCTCCAGGTTCTCCAGGTCGATGAACCCATTGATCAGGCAGGTCTCGATCAGGTCCTTGAACTCGGCGGGGATGTTGAGCTTGTCCATTCTTTCCTCCTTGCTTGGCTAGTATACCACAGGTCAGAATTTCCTCACGAGACTCAGCGGTTCATCCCCAGGGCCATCTCGAGGTTGGTCCGCGCATCCAGGAGCCGGTCGTGGGCATGCCACAGGAAGTTTGTGGAGGAGACTCGGCGCCAGGCGTGCTGGTTCTGGCCGAGCGCCACCATCCGTGCCCGGAGCTGGTCCATCTCCACAGAGATCGCCACGAGCTCGCGGTTGGCATTGTCCTGGGCGACGTTGAGATCGTTCTGGGTCATCTGTCCTCCTTGTGAGATTAGTATACCATGGGATAGACGACATGCACGAGTCCTAGCTTAGTTGCTTGCACCCTCGATCCAATCCTGCACGTCCCAGAACTCTGTTGAACCAAAGGGATCGGCATAGTCCTGGTCCATGATGAACTTGATCTCGGGGTGCTTCCGCAGCCAGGCCGCCACAGGATGAGGCCCACCGTTGTTGTAGTTGTCCCACTGGCGGTCGGTCCCGATCTTGGGTGCCTGGGTGAGGTTGTTGCCCCCACCTGCCACGAATTCGTTGACCTGATCCTTGGTGCCGAGGTAGTGGTACAGGTAACCGTCGTCGCTGTAGATGAGGAAGGTGTCTGCGGTGATCTTGGTCATCTGTCCTCCTTGTGTTCACAGTATACCACCAACCCGCCCACCTACACGGGTCAGACGGTGATCAGGTTTCGGGTGAAGACGTAGTGGGTGTTCCTCTCCGGGGGCAGGTTGTCCCAGGCCACGAGAACTGACACGGTTCCCGCATCGCAGATGAAGGGTCGCCACCGGACCGTTCCCAGGGTCGGGTTGGATGCCGTCCTCACCCGGGTGCCGATGGGGAGCCGAGCGACCGCATCCTCGATGTCAGCCGCGATGTCGTCCAGGTCTCGAGTCCGCATTGTTCCTTTCCTCCTGCGATCAGTATATCACGGATCCCGCAGGAAGCACGGGATCAGACGGAAGAGCCCCTCTCCGCAGCCCAGCCTCGCCAGCGGATCTCATTCGCTCGGTAGCGGCGAACATTGTACTCGTCGCCCAGCTTCTCGGCTATCTGCTTCGCGAGCCCGGCGTAGACACCAGCTGCGAGCCAGTCGACTCCAGCAGCTCCCCGCATCCATGAAACCTGATCTGCGATGAGAGCCCGCTGCCGTGCCTGGGTGGCGTATCTGACGGCAGTCTCGAACATGACCTTCAGCTCTTCTGTGCTCTTGTCAGCAAATTCCATCCCGCCGGCGAGGTCCTCGATCTCCTCCTTGATGATCCTGCGCAGCCTGGGTTCCGTGATGCTCATATTGTCTCCTTATCTGGACTAACTATGCAGCACTCAGCCGCCTTGCGGTAATCAGCCCAGCATCCCTCAGCTGAGGTCCCAGGGAGCGTGGACCGATCGAACCAGGGCACCGAAGGAATTGAACCCGATGATCATCAGCTCGTTCGCCCTGAGGAAGTCGCCCACCTCAGTGATGAGGTCGAACTTCCCGAGGAACTCACCGGTGATCGCGTGGAAGACGGGGGTGCGGGTGTCCATGATGTCTCCTTGATGAAAGAACTATACCATGCCCCGTCGTCCGAGGCACGGGTTCTAGAGGCGGAGGAAAGCCGCCATCGGGACCCGGAGAGGCTCGCAAGCCGTCACCTCCGCCCGCCACCGCGTGTGGGCCGCGGCCTCCTCCTGCTCCCGACGGGCGACCTCCCGGCCCTCCTCCACGAGGCGGTCGATCATCGCCTGCCACTCCTCGGCCGTCCGGTCCTCGGGCCGGAGCCAGCGGGGGCGGATGTTGTGGACCTCCTTGTAGACGTCCGAGTGGATCCCGTGGAGCTCGATCTGGATGTCGGTGGCGTTCATGTTGTCCTCTCCTTGTGAGATTAGTATACCATCGACCCGGACGGGTTCACGGGAATCATCCCATGCCCTCATTGGTCTCAGCCGCCTTCCCCGTGAAGGGGTGAGTGTAGGTGACCACCATGAGCATGTCGTCCTCGTAGGACCAGCTGAGACCCTTGATGGTAGCCGTGAGCTCCACCTCGTGCTTGTCCCCCGAGACGGGGTCCTTGAGGGTCCGCTGGATGAGCACCGTCTGACCGACCACCTCCGCCTCGTGCTTCTGGCGGAGCGCGTCCCGGAAGGCCGCGAGTTCGTTGTGGATGGTGCGGAGGCGGTCATCGAGCTGGGCGTGGTTGAGATGGGCCATGTTGTCTCCTTCCTTGTGAGGTTAGTATACCACGAGTCCGAAGAACCTCACGGGTTAGGCCGCCGTGAGGTTCACCACTGGGATGAGGTCAGACAGGAACTCCTCCTCATCGATCGCCGGACCGCCCGCCATGCACTCCTTGTGCCAGGAGAGGAACTGGTCCTGGGTACCCTGGGTCACCAGGATGTACTCCTCCCAGGTGAAGTTGTAGGTGGTGTGGACCACCTTGAGACCGTGGCGGGTGATCTGGGCGATCGCCTCGTCGAAGTCCTCACCGGTGTCTTCCTCGCTGTGGTTGATCATGAGCTGGAACATCTGACCTCCTTCCTTGTGAGGGTAGTATACCACAGTCTCAGAATTCTGCACGGGTCTCAGCCCTTTCCCTTCCGGCGAGTGAAGGTGGTCTTGACCGTCTTGGTCTCGTGGAAGATCTCGAAGTCCCCGTCCGGGATGGTGTTGTCTCCCCACTTGAGACCGCCCTGGGTGGGGTAGGCCGAGATCCCCTTCCGGAGCTCGGTCCCCTTGGTGAGGACCCCAGGAAGGGCCCGACCGTACAGGGTGCTGGAGTAGTTGAAGTCCTTGGTGAGGACGTAGACGACGGTCGTGTTCTTGAACTCAGTGTTCTCGGGCTTGGCCATGATTCCTTCCTCCTTCCTGCGTCTAGTATACCACTGTCTGACAGTGCTTCACGGGCTAGGCTGCCAGGGTGATTGACTGGAATCCCCGGGTCCGGGCCTCACGCTCGTTCCAGAATCCGAACCCCTCCCAGGTTCCCTTGGGGCCCCGCACCTCGTAGTGCCACCGACCGAAGGTGTCGGACCAGGTGGTGAGGGTCCAGCCCGGGAAGTTGTTCACGAAGGCGTCGAGGGTCTCGGTCTTGAGATTGAATCGGGTCTGCATTGCTACCTCCTTGCCTGTTCAGTATACCACGCATCCGGGGGCTTTCACGAGCCGCTGATTACACTGCCCTAGAAGGCAGCCCCGCCGAAGGGGGCTGCCACGATGGGACCGACGTGCCCTGCCGGGACGAAGACCGCTTCGATCTCCGCCTCCGGCACCTCGACGGTGGCCTCGAGAGCGAGCGGGGTGTTGATCAGCTTGAAGAGGATGAGGAACAGGTTCATGTGTCTCCTTGCGGTGAGTAGTTGAACGAAACCAGGACCTTAGGGCAGGAGGCCCAGGGCCTGGAGGTAGGCCTCGAAGAGGGGCAGGGCGTCCTTGGCCGTCTTGGCCTTGATGCCGAACTCCTTCTTGACGATCGACAGGCAGCTGGGCGCCCTGCTGGTGAGCCGCATCCCCACCATCTCGGCCTTCAGCCCCTGGCGGATGGTGAGGAGCCGGAAAGCGTTGATCTGAGCGGGGGTGTCGAGAACGATGGTCTTGTCCATATTGCCTCCTTGCCTGGTTATTCTATCACCGTTTGCCTGAACCGCACGAGACCTAGATCTCGACCAGTTCCTCCATGAATTCATCAATATCAATGGATTGAGAGGAATCCCCATTGGAGAGGAAGAACTTTTCGAATTGATCACGAGTTCCCTGGAGGACCAGGGTGGTTTCATCCCATTCCTGGGAGTAGGACTGTTCCTTCACCGTGAGACCGTGATTGGTGATGTTTTCGACCATTTCCTCGAGGGTCTCGAAGGAATCCGGATTGTGGTAGGTAGTGAACTGAACCATCTTGCCTCCTTGTGGGATTAGTATACCCTAGACCTCTCAGAACCTCACGAGATCAGCTGGCCAGAATCTCCAGGGCCGTGTCGTAGGCCTCCTCCTCAGCCCGAGTTCCCCAGGTGACCGGGGTGATCCCCTTGCTGAGGAGAACCACGAAGAGGTTGACCATGTCGTGGAAGGCGGGGAGCTTGATGTCCATTGATTCCTCCTTTGCCCCTCTATTCTACCACGAGTCTTCAGGGCTTCACGAGCCAGCTGATTACGAATGGTAGGAGGT
>JACCDO012412950.1_pt1 | contig 69238 bp, 97 predicted proteins | sample 7446101 | NCBI WGS metagenome assembly JACCDO01 (sample SAMN15323440, study PRJNA562643) | freshwater metagenome | isolation source: river surface water | place: USA:Blue River Watershed | collected 2017-08-16 | reverse complement strand
TATAATGACTCATAGATATTTCATTTGAAAAAACGTTGCTTGAGCCGGATCCTTAAAATCTAACCTAACGGTGCTGTTCCAACCAGTTTGATCAAGCCACTCTCTATGATTTCTAATTGTAAACCCAAGTTCACGCTCTACCCGATAACGAATCAAAAAGAATTCGTTTCCGTGTTCTTCGCATATACGAAATTTAAGTTTTTTCCATTCTTGTTGAGAAAAGATTAAGGTACTCATACTGCATTATAGCAGTATAGTTAAATTAGGTCAATGTTGCTAAAATGTTAATCAATTATACCAAAATTAGCCCAATTTGCGGAGCCTAAACAAACCCATCCAATTGGTCCTCCTTGACTTGGGTTAGCATTCCACACTACGTGTCCTTTTTCGGATACAAAATTAGGAGGAGATTCAGATGATGTAAATTTTATACTACCTAATTTAATTTCTTGAGCAGTAACTGATCCATCTGGATTAATGGATAAATTTTCTTTTGCATTTGACGAAATTACCAATCGTTGCTGTCTTGGTACTCCAATTTGGGCTGTATCTTTTTGTTTTTTAGATATTGTAAATTCTACTTCATCGTCCCATACCGACAGCGCAGCCGAGGGTTCGATAGTATTAATACCTACTCTCTTTGAAGTGGTGTATAATGTTTCAGATAACATAGATTCACCAGATACTTGAAGCTCTTTTAAAACTCCAAGTTTTTGTAAATTACTCTGAGAAATAATTGACGAAAGAGAATTTTCTTTAATTATTTCTTTACCATGAATTTTAATAGTAGACAAATCAATACCTTCGTTTTTGATTTTATTAAAAATTAAATCGCTGTATTGATTAAACAAAGAAGTATCTAATCTTGACAAAGTTGTACTAGATGAACTATCAACTAAATTTTTATAAAATAAAGAATCTGTAGGTACTGATCCGTTTACTATAAAACTACCGTTAATTGTCATTGCACCATGTACTGTTAAATCTTTAGTTAATAAATTATTTTCAACAACAGTGGCCTCATCTAAGATAGTTAATGCAATATTTGTTGCTCTATCATCGATACCTGTGCTACTAAAATTATTAATAATTCCGCCCTCAATTGAGTCTCCGCTAATTTTGCTGTTACTAAAATTTAATGCTCGGGCGTTGATACTATTTTCTGGGAAAGTAAAAAACTTCAGTCGATCGTCAATTATCGCACTTAAAGAATTCTCCATTATTTTATTGAGATCTAAATTTGATAATCGTTCATTTAAAATGATTGTGGCATTTTGTGCGCTTGCAGACTCGATTCGATCAATTGATAAATTTATTTTATCAATAATTCTTGTTTCAAGTTTTTTAGAATCTAAATTATATTCAGAAACTTTTTTTTCTAATTGTAACGAAGCGGCTGTTTGTACATGAGTAGTATAATCAAAGTTTGATAACTTTGCTTCTATTAACCCAACAATCATTTCATCAATACGTCCTTCGACTTTTGATGAAATGTTTTGAACTAAACCGTCGACAATTTTTTGTATGTGTTCATTGAGATCCATTGTTGTCCATTTGAATACTAATTACGTGCTCGTAATTTTTTTTGATTAAACTTTTATACATTAAATTTTTATGTACAGTAAATCCTGCTGCACCAGCGTCACTACTAAACTTAGCTAATTGTTTAAAAAACATCGATCGTCGATTAAAGGGCCCGTGTACCTCAAGTGAATCATTGACAATTTCAAAAATTTTACTTTTCCAAGAATTCCTGTCCTGATGGCTATATTCATGAAATTCCAAGTATATTCCGTTAACTGTTGAATTTTTAATTAACGCAGGAATAGAGAATTCTCTATCTTTAAATTCCTGATTTTTGTAATCTTTACAAGTAGTAATTACATACTCTTTTGCTAGTTGGCAAATACTCATAACTGCATCTTTTTGATCAGAATCTGATTCTGCAAAAGTGAAATATTCATCTAGCGCAATTACTACGTCAAAAGCTTTTTTAAATTTTATTAATTCAGAGGGCTCAACGTAAACAAATTTTACCCCATGCGCGGATAAAAAGTTACTAACTTCTTTATTAATTTCTGTTATATAAATTTTATTCGTTTTATCAGACATAATTGCAGGATTGAATCCTAGATATAGTACCGAATCGGGACAAAAATTATAAAACTCCGAAATACCGGTTAAAATGTCTTGTTTGCGTTTTATAATTTCTAACATTTTTGGATGTGACTGAAACGCATTAAAAACACAGTTGGTATAACCTTCAAAACTCATGATAACCTTTTTTTATATTTGTTAGTTATTTATTAAGTTTGACGGACTAAGTCTAGGGTAACACAATGAAATCCACCACCTAAGGTACGTGAATGTCTGAGTTCTAACGGGATAGTTAAAATATTGTAATCTTCTAATATTTTTATAAGTTTTGTTTGATGTTTATCTACTATAACAGTGGTCGGGTCAACCACTAACATATTAAGTGCTATCCATTTACTAGCATATGGGTACTGATAAAATCCCTGTTCCACAACTTCATCAACCCAGATAACTTCCCAGTTATAAAAAACTTCAGGCAAATTGTTCATAGTGACCCTACTGGCATTTACTAAAACTAATCCTTCTCGCAACGGAACAATAGTGCTGTCGATATGTACACCAGAATAAAAATTACAACGTTCTACTTTTACATCAGGGAAATTATACTGCAACCACTGGGCTGCTTTACTATTACCGCTAGCACTTTCTAAAAATAACATAGTATCATTTAAACGTAGTACATTAGCGGCATCTAATATCATGCCTTCGCCCCGGGGCATACGATGTATAGTGTCGGCACGGTATATAATTTCTTCGAGTGCTTCTACTTCCATGTCCCTACAAGGATACATCATAGCAGGATCTACTACAGTGTCACCGTATACGAGTAATCTATCTCTAGGGCAATATCCATACATACCGCCACGCTCTTGGTAATTTAATTCTTTAGGTCTATGTACGGTTGCTCCACATTTTTCTAGGACCATGGACAACATATCTAGATCTTCGTTGGCTTCATCTATTATCCAGTCTGGTACTGGGCCACTAGGAACTGGAGTTTCTTTCCAAGTAGTCTTTTCGCTTTCTCGAGCGAATACAGGATCGTCGCTAGGCCAATTGGCGAAATCGGCGCGGCCTACAACAACTTCTTTTAATGCGTCCCACTCGTTATAACTGTGTATCATATATGACCTGTAACTTGTAATGTATATCTAGGTGTACTGCCTAAGTTTGCAGCCATATGCGGTGCGTCCCATGACCAGATTAATGTGAATCCCCGAATCCAATCTACATAAGGTACACCGCAGCACTCAGCGTAGTGACCAGATTGCCATGGTTCTAAAAATATTACTGCACGACGTATACGATGTTCTTGACCTTTTAAATCAAATAATTCTATATAACGCTTGAAAGTATCAACGTGAGTAGGGAGCATACTACCAGGCTCCATACGGTAGTACGAAGTGCCTATGTTCTTCCATTCTAGGTGATCAAAAAAATCAATGATTTGACTATTCCAAGAAGGTTGTGGGCTACGCATGTCGCACATATGCCCACCAAACGGTCCGCGAAATCCAGCGTCCTCCCATTCTATCATTGTAGCAGGATCATTGAACTGTTCTTTTTTATAAGTCAGCGTTTTATATTCTTCATCCCAGAAGGGATCCATGTTAAAGTATTCGTGTGTTGCCATAGTGTATTATTTGATAATCTTTCTTTGATTTATATTGTCGCCACGGATCTACAACTATGCTGCCATTAGGCAATTCTACATACAATTCTTGCTCCTCTTGTTCGCCGGTATACCCGTAAGTAATAGATCTATTATGTGCTAAGAAAGCAATCACAGGCCAATCTGTAAAAGGTGGTTTGTCGCCAGTTAATGGATCAACATAATAAAACTTTGCTTGCATTTCTTCAAGGTAGTGTCCTAGCAGTAAACTATAACTACCATCAAGAATATCTACATCAGGTTTATATGCCTTACCAAGAATAAAAATAGGAAGATTTTTTTCTACTTGTATACGCTTTAGATAACGTGCTAGATTTTTTGCCTGCTGTTCTCTTGCATCCATGATAGTATCAAATATATCATAACCAAGATTTAAATTCTCTGCTAGCCAACGTAGTGCAATATTATCTCGAGGATGGCAAGGACCTGCATCGCCCATGCCTGCTGTCATATATTTTGAACTCATAATACGTGTAGTGCTCTTAGCTAAAGCATCTGTGACTACATCAACATTTATATTACCTTGTTTCATAGCAACATCTTGTATCATGTTAACAAGAGCAATTTTTGTACTAATAAATGTATTGTAAAATATTTTTATTGATTCTGCTTCGTCCCATGTTCCGATAATATACCTAGGATTATTTTCCATTAAAGACTGATAGAAATCTGTGAGCAAGCGGGCATCTCCGGTTTCGCTGCCGTCCTCTGTGCCTATAATAACCATTTCAGGATTAACCATATCCCATTCTACACTACCCATTGCAATAAGATACGGGTTATAAATGAAACGTGGTACTGTGATACACTCTCTAAGTTCTCTACGCACTGTACCTGGCAATACAGTAGAAATAAGAACAATTAACTGGTCGGGTCTGGCCCAAGTATCAATTTCTTTTAGTACATTTTTAACAATAGTATAATCAAAATCTTGATTAGGTAAATGAGTTATTGGCTGTGATCCGTCATATGCAGGATCATGAGGTGTTTGTACCGCTACAAATATAATATCTTGATCAACAACCGCGCCGCGCAAATTATCAGAAATTTTAATCTTGCTACTTTGTTTTGGGTAAATATCGTAACCAGTTACTGAATATTTTGTTGCCATTGTTTCGGCACATGGCATTCCTAGTTTTCCTAAACCTATAAATCCTACTTTCATATGTTTTCCTTAGAAGCTTTTTATAAAATTATCTCGAAAAATCTACTCGAACAAATTAACTGCGAAAGTCATTATTTTAAAAATTTTGGATCTACACACCCTATAGATCTTGATTGCCAATGGGAGCCAGAAATTTCATCCGTTGATACAAATAAATTTTTGCTTTTCCATGACCAAGAACCAATTTTTCAAGATAATTTTATTAAGATATTTGATACTATTCCTACTCCAATTGGTGCTTCGGAATCCTGGGATACTTTATGCTCGGTGTATACTGCAAACTCAAATGGTAAAATCTTATATTTTAATCATTATTTTCACATTTTAGCAAATTCGGAGCATAGCCAAGAAAAAAATAAAATTATAAAAGATTATAATATGTTAGATTGGTATTACTTTTTTCACGGATTTGCTGCACTTGATTGGTATAGAGATGTACAATATCTTCCTACAATTCGAAATTACTCTAAACTATTTATTACATTTAACAACATAATAACAGGAAAAAGAAGTTATAGATTAAACTTAATTGCAAGATTGATGAAACTTAATTTACACACTCGAGGTTTTATTTCAATGAACCCTGTAAATACCAAAGAACAAATAAAGCAAGAACTGTTCAATCAAGAATCCTCATTGTCAAAAGAATCAAAGTATTTAATTTTTAAAACATTATTACCGAATCCTCCCACATTTATCATTGATCAAAAAATTACTATCGGGTCACTAAGTGCCAATGACGATTTAAATACGTTAACATCAGGGCTATTTCATATTGTCACAGAAACTATTTTTTATGATAATAAACTACATTTAACAGAAAAAATTTTTAAACCAATAGTTGCAAGAAGACCGTTCTTTTTAATTGGTGCACCGGGAAATTTAAAATATTTAAAAAGCTACGGATTTAGAACCTTTGATCGGTGGATGGACGAAAGTTACGACAACGAGCCAGACCATGATAAACGTATTCAGCTAGTAGTAGACCAACTTTATAAATTATCTTTATTATCCAAAAATGAACTAGAGTCAATTTATAAAGATATGGAAGAAACACTAGAGCATAATTTTACATGGTTCTATACGGGATTTAAAAATGTTATTACTAACGAACTAGTTGATAACTTTGAAATAATGTTAAAAAAATATAATTTAGGTAAATCTTTTAATAGTACTAATTTTTTAGATTATTCTAAATTAGATTTCCAAGATATTAAAAAACGATTAACTTTGTCCAGCGGCGGACAATAATAAAGTTTCCATATCATGTATTCTTGTCCGAGTCGTTTTAGAATTTAGTACTACAAATAATTTTTTCTTTCCTTTTACATAAACACTCATTACCAAGCAGCCGCCGCTGGCTCGCACATAACCAGTTTTACTAACTATAACATTGTATTTTGATACCAATGGATTTGTGTTATTGAATTGCCATTTTATAAATTTCTTCTTATGCTTTTTCATTAAATGAACTACCGTTTGGTTGCTAGCATTAACTATTTCTGGATATTTTTCTGCTGCTTTTAATAGTTTAATTAACTCTGCTGCATTACTAACATTCCTGTTATCAAGACCGGTACTATCATAAAATTTAGTATTATACATACCCAATATTTCAGCTTTGTGATTCATTTCGTCAATGCACGATTTATATCCGCCTCGATAGATTTTACAAAGCATATCGGCGGCTTGATTGTCAGAATGAATAATTGCTAGATTAATTAGTTGGTGCCTGGTCACTGACAGTCCTCTAAACTTTTTCATTGTAACTGTTTCGTTCAGACTCTCGTTACTATCTAATACAACCATTACTGTCATAAGCTTGGTAATAGAAGCAATTGGTTGCACAGTATCGATATTTTCTTGTTCGATTATTTTTCCGTCAGCATCGGCAATTAACCACGATTTTGCTTGTATATTTGCTGCATAGATATTCGACGTAACTAAAAGCAATATATTAATTAAAAAATATTTAAACATGCTTTATTTAATCAGGCAGAGATGTCCATGCAATTAGTGCTTTTTTATTTTTTACTCCGTTGGCTAAGAAATTATCGCTAGTATGAAATTTATATCTACTAGCGGCAAATAATGCACCTTGCTCCCATTTAAAAATATCTTCTATGGTTAACCAATGAAACCATTCGTAAGGGGTATGAGAAAAATATTTGTTCCATGTATCAGGTGTAATAGTTGGTTTCTCGTATGCTGTTGTGCGTTCGATATAATATTGAGGTTCTTTAATAGGTGACTCTTCTTTAAAAACTATAGTATGACTGTCGACATCGTACAAAGGTACAATAAAAGTCCAGGCTGGGTTCGGTGCATGGGGTAACATTTCGCCACCGCTATCTACATCACTGTGAATTTTGTAAGGATCAAAACAATCAAATATATGTATTTGTTGTATCACTAACTCTTCGCCAAATTCTTTTGTAAATTTTGGCTGTAGAATATCTTTAACTAACTGAAATTTCTCCGAGTAGTAATCGAAAACATAATAATACCCGGACAATACTTGTCCTCCGTGACTACTGGGGTTCCAATTCTCCCATGGATCACAAAAATGTGTCACATAATCGTCAATAATTTTAACTTCGGCTGGAGATAAAAAATTTTTAATAGTTCGAGTGTCAATGTTCATATATATATTGTATATTATATTATTTAATCTCGCAATCGATCCATTTTAAGTTGTTATACTGCTCGTAAAACAAAGTGCCCTTGGGCAGCAAGCATCTTCCTAGTTCAGGTTTATTTTCAATCCTTATCTGAACAACTGCCCAGATCAACCACGTAATGTACACAATGAAAAGTGTTGATACACTATATCGCCAAATGTTGCATTTTATGTGTTCTATTCTACGGCGTTTGGTTTCTTTAGCTCGGCGTTCTGCCAATTCCTCTCGACGCATTTCCTCAGCAATTAGTTTTGATTGGGTTTTACCCATTTCTTTCATCATGGCTTCAACTTCTGTCCACAATGCACCAAGTTCCGGTGGACTCTGATAGACCATAATCTCACGCAATTCTGCACTCATTTGCTGAAGTTGCTTTTTCATTAGAACACGATTTAGAGCACGTTTTCCCAAACTGTCATCGCCGTGATAGGCTTCTGTGTTGTGTCTACGTTCTTCTTCTTCAAACACAGCCATACATCTGTGATAGTTGTCAAAGTATGCGCCTAGTTGCTCGCCAATTTCTCTATAGATATTAGTTGAATCGCCGTCTTTTTTGTTCAGCTCGATGATGCGGTTCTTTTCCGCAATGTACTGATTCTTTTCAGCTAATGTGGGAGGATGGTCTTTGTATTTTTTATGGAATTGGTCATCAAGATCTGCGAGGACATCTTTAATATCCCCGGCAGCTCCTTTAATGTCCTTGTAAAGCTTACAGCCTTCTTTTACAAGTTTAACCGCTCCGTTTGCAAGAGCAAACAGTGTTAACGGATCCACTTCTCATCGATTCCTTATAATTTTTATTGATAGAACCCAGAGATAATTGAATACGTAGTATTTAGTTATATTCTATGGGGAGGACGGGTCGGATAAGAATCCGGTGGTGGAGGGCTTTTTCGGGGTTTATGGGCAAACCAATATAACATATTATTACTCCTTTATAGCCACAAAAAAACCTGGAAGCCCAGGTTATTTGTAATTAATTCTAGTTCCTAACGAAGTTCCTTGTTTAATCGGACTATCGTCGGGTAGGTGAATAGCATCACCTACCCCGGTCATACAATACTCATCGGTTTGTAAATCATGCGTAATCCAACTTGAAGTTTGTGTTTCAAAATTAACATAAAGCATGTTAACAGATCTACCATTTGGTGCTCGTGTAGCAATGACTAATTTTTCTTCGTATTTTTCTACGGTCATTTCTAATTCTGTAAGACTAGCACACATAAAACGAACTTGCCTTGATCTTGGCTCAGAGTTAACTGTTAGGGCTGTAGTAGCCAGTAAGATGGCAGCTAGTAGGTTTTTCATAATAGTATATATCACTTATTTGCCAAGGGATTATCTAATGCTTTTTTAATCTTGTCGTCTAGTTCGCGACGCAATTGTTTGATTTCTTGCTCGTTTTCTTTTTGTAGCTGACGAACTGCACTTTCAACTTGACGCTGTAATTCTTTGTTTTGGGTAGCAGTATCTTTTTCCAATTGACGAGTAATTTTATCAACTTCTTGTTTTGTTTCACGTACATCTCTGCGAGCATCTTGAACTGACTTATCAGTATCTCTTAATGCCACTTTGCTGTCACGCTCTACACCTTCAACTACACTTTCTAACCTACGGATATCATTTTTCAAATCATTCTTAATATCCTGAGTATACTCTACACTTTTATTAGAAGTAGCTTCTAATACTTCCATCTTCTTGTATATTTCGCCGAGGTCTGGTGCCACATAGTCGGCGATCTTTTGTTTCATATCCATATAATCTTTGTACACTTCAAACACACCATAAAGTCCACCGAGTATTGTACTGACTATAGTACCGGCAATCATTAATTTAGCAGGAGTGAAACTGTAGCCGCCGATACTGATTACAGTATTTGCACTGGCATACTTTTCTGCTGCTTCTTCTAATTTATCTACTTGTTCGTCTATATTTTTTTCGCTCATTTTAGTTTCCTAAGTTATATTGTGCGTCCACCATTCTTTGATGGACTACATCACTGCCCCCAAACAATCCCCGACCCGACGGGGAGTCAACATTTCGCTGATTGTTGTAAACTGTATATGGTCTATATCCTGGGGCGTCGGGTAATATAGAACGATTATAGTTATCAAACCCCGGAGTGAATCCCATTGCTTGGATAACTACGTTCTGCACTTCCACTTGTGCCGCCATGTCTGCTGCCTTGCCCATTTCATTGGCCAATTCTTTGCCTTTTTCTACTGCTTCTTTTCGAGCTGCCTCGCGACGCTGTTCTGCTAATTGTTCTCTAGAAGTTTTAGGTTTGTCAGCAGGTTTGTCTTCTGTTTTAGCAGTTTGTGTAGTGGTACTGCTATCTGATTTTTTATCTGTATTACTTTGTGTTACTGTGGCAGTGGGTGCAGGTGCAGTCTGTGTTATTTTAACTGCCGCTGCTGGATTAGTTTCTGATGTGGTAGCAGTACTCTTTGTGGTGACTACACTGTTGACAACTGGGTCAGCAACTACAGGTGCGGCTTGGGCTACCGGATCACTATTTGTTTGTGCCAGAACAATAGTTGACGAATCTGTGGTTGTAACAGTTGTTGTGGTAGTTGATCCAATATTTAAAATATTCTTCTTGGCGTATGCTTCGCCGTAATTAGAGCATTGCTTACTATACAAACCATCGAGGCTACAATCATAGGCAAATTGATATCCAGGACAGTATGAAGCATATAACGGGTTCAAACTGCATTGAGTAGATGCACTACTGTAATCGGTGCAATATGTATGCGACAGTGGATTAGCACTACACTCAGCTGATGCTGTACTATATCCAGTGCAGTACGAACCATATAAAGGATTAGCCGCACAACCAGTTGTGGCTGTTTGATATGCTGGACAGTAAGAATGTGTCAGTGGATTACTATTACATTCTGACAATGCTGTACTATATCCTGTGCAGGCCGTACTGTACAATGGATTTATAGTACATTGTTGTGTTAAATATGCTGCTGCATAGCCTGGGCAAGCTGGATCCGATAATTGATTTGCCGTACACTGTTGACTAAACACTGCTGCTGCATAACCTGGACATGTGGAATCATATAATGCATTAATAGCACATTGCTGTACGAGATATGCTGCCGCATAACCAGAACAACTTGTGCTAGATAGTGGATTAGTTACACAAGGATCAGCAGTATATACTGCTTGACTATACATATTTGTGATACTTGCATTACCCGAAGTCCATGGGCTCATAGTAAAAGTACCCAGTGTTGACATCGGTACACTTGAACTCAGTCTATATTCTTTAGCGTATGTTCCACTGGTCCCATTATTCCCGCCATTATGTGTTTGATTATCTGTGTAAATTGTTGTTCCAGCACTGTTAGTTAAAGAAGTATTCACGCCAGCATCGGAGTAATTATATCCCGATAGACATAATCCAAATATATCCCATATTGCACAAGTTCTTCCGGCTACATAATAATTGTAACCATAGTTAAATCCGTGTATAGTTGCACCTGCACCTGCAAGTGCTAAAGCAGAATTAATTGCATAGGCTTGGACACCGGTAGTTCCGGACAGTAAGTTTTCACTAATACTAACTGTTCCGTAATTTGCACAGGTCGGACTATATGCTGGATTTGAGTAACAAGGATCTACAGTGTATCTCAGACCGATACTGACATTGCGAACTTGCGGACCAAAGTAACCGGCCCAGAATCCGCTGTCTTTGCCACTAAATTGTACAGATAAATTTCCATAGTCACTCGCCAAACCAGGATTTGCATAGTTCACAATGCCATTAAAATTAGTCCAATCAATTTTAGTACTGTAAGTCCATGTGTCAGTTCTTAGAATAGTACTGTTATTGGCGGCATAAGTTTTAACCGTTGCAGTTAATGTATCAGTGCCTCCTTGTCGATTATCTCCATTCATGTTGCGAATATCCCATGAATAACTATAACCTTGAACTGTAACTCCGGCACCTACACTTTGCAGTGCTTGGTTAATAGCAAATGTCTGGGCTGCTGTTGCCTGTCCGTAACTAAAACTAATGGTGTTGGTTGATGGATCATATAGAGGTACAGGACCACCTGGCATATAGGTTGATGGCAATGACCCCGTAGTAACACCAGTCCAAGTGTGTGTGGTACCCGAAGTTATTTGGTTAGGAGTTGTTTGTACGGTTTGAGCACTTACTAAACTACTTAACCCCAACAATACAATTGCCAGGATTCGTTTCATTAGTCTTTACTCTTTACTTTCTGTGGGATACGCTGTGGGTTAGCATCCCATATTTCTCTCGCTGCTTCACCAATTTTTCCGTCTACGGGACAAGGTGTGCCGGCATTCATCATAGCAGTAAACACACGTTCGTCTTGACACATTACTGCAACCGCAGCAACTTTCATCCCCATATCAAACAATGTCTTCGATAACTTCAAACGTTCGCAATTTTTATCTACAAATGTGCTGCCAATTGATATACCTAAAATTTGTGTTTGTACTGCGCCGCTGGCTGCTACTGCACAAAGATCATTATTAAGTGTAGTAATAGCAGGTGCCACTGCTGTTGGTGGTGGTGATTTAATTGTTGTGGTGGTTGTTGATTCTGTGGTGCTACGTGATGTTGAATCCGTTACTATAGGGTCAACAGCATATGCTGCTGATGTAATTAACGATAATACTAGTAGTGCTCTTTTCATTTTAGCTCCTAGGCTTAAGCCTTTTTGTGAGCTTGGTTGAAAATGTATGTGTAGAAAAACAAAAGCTCCTTTATTTTATTTAAGGAGCTGTATGGTATAATTAAATGCTTACTATTTTTGTTCTAGAGCAAATCTCGAGCAAACAATGGTATAAAACTCGTCTAACTCTCCGGACCATTTACCTTTAAGGTGTTCGGCTAAATCAAAACAAAGTTTTGAATTTTTATCTTTGTTAGCCTGCACGAATTCAGCATGTAATTTTTTCCAATGCTCTAACTTAGACATTTCATCAATTGAAATCTTGTCAGCTGAAACTACACAAAACGTTTCAAGTACTTGATTTTCTACCACATGTGGTTCTAATTCTAAAACAATGTAATAGTCAGAAATTTGTTCTGCTATATTTCTCGAAAAAATGATATCCATTATTTTTTTGCGCTTTCGTATGTACGTTTTTTAATACCCACATTATTATAAATTTGTTGAACTGCGCGAGCTTGATAATAGCAATCAATTAATGCGTTATGGGCACCATGTCTTCCTTTTTCTCTCGGATCACCGTGTACACTAAACAATGTACGACTATCTCTAATTTGCCAGAATTGCCATGGAGTCGGCCTATCCATTTGCCTATAAAGATCTTCTAATATAACAATATCAAAAGCAGGCCCTTGACACCAAATATTATCAGCACCAACTAAAAATCTATTAAGTTCGTCAAGCATTGCATTGACGCTAATTCTACCCTCTGTGCCCATTGCTTCTTCACGAACTTCTTCGGTCTGTTTGCCCCACCACTCGACTGTGAGGTCTTGCACATGACGATCCATACTTAACTGTTCGTCGACATCGGGTTTCAAATACAGACCTTGCGCTTGGTCAACGTCTGAATCCCAAGGACTAAACTTAACTGCGCCTAATGTAAGAATCACTGCCCAAGGTCTGGTGCTCAGTGTTTCTAAATCTAACATTACGTCCATAATTATGAATTAAAAGTTTGATAAATGTGATCTTTGAACTCAGGAAGTTTTTCTCTATCTGGCTCATTCTTAAGAACACGCATTGATTCCGCTGCTGCTACACGTTTACGCAGACTGCTTGAACTAAAACTATGATCACGCTTATTGAATACTACTTCAATACCTCTGTCATATCCCTCTTGTCTACCAGTAAAATCTTGTTGAGCATATTCTACACCAAGAATACGTACATCAATTGGTAGGATCAGAATTAGGTCTATTAGATCTTGCTCGGTTTGATACACAACGACTTCATCAACATAACGGCATGCCGCAAGTTGAATCTGTCTTTCAACAATACTCTGGACTGGTCGATTTTTTGTATCTGGACGATCAATAGTTGGGTCGGTTTGTAACCCCGCAATAAGATAATCACAGTGATTCTTAGCTTCAGCCAACATAGCCACATGTCCGGCGTGAAGCATATCAAAAGTCGAAAAAGTAATTCCAATCTTAAGTCCTTTGTCCTTAAGTTCACGAATTTTATTGAATATCATTAAGTAGCAGGTTCTAATTTTACGTTGAGTGGAAAGCCATTATTGCGAGCCAATAGAGTTGCTTCGACGCCTTTTTGTTCGGCAATTTCATATGGTAGTGTGCTTACTACACTGGATCCATCTTCGTGAATCTTCATTGTTAGTTCGTATGCAGTTTCTTCGCTGTGATGAAAAATATTTTTCAATGATTCTATAACAAACTCCATGGTCGTTACATTATCATTTATATAGATAACATTAAACAAACTAGGAGGTTGAATATTTGTTTTAGTTTGAACTTTAGGTTTAACAATGATATCTGTTTTGCTCATAATTGACTCTAGTTGTAGCGGGGGAAGATCCCCCGCTGTTGTTATATTATATTACTTAGCAAACGTAATAGCAATCTTCTTGGGCTTGTCTTCTTCCGGAACAACATGCTCAATACTAACTGCTAAAATGCCATTTACTACTGTAGCACCACGAACTTCCATATGGTCAGCAAGTGGGAAACTACGAGTAAAATTACGTGAACTAATACCACGGTAGTGATAAGTTAGTTCTTCCTTCTCTTTCTTTTCACCGCGAACTGTTAGAACATTGTCTTTGTATTCAATATCCAACTCATCCTCAGCAAAGCCAGCAACGGCCAATTGAATAGCATAATGTGTTTCATCGATTTGCACAATGTTATGCGGAGGATAGTTATCGTTTACTTTGCTGTTAGCAAATGTACGATTTAGTTCGTTGAACAGTCGATCAAATCCAACTGCGTGACGAGCAAGAGTAGGTAAGTCAAAAGTTGTGATATAGGTTGTCATAGTTTTCTCCTTTCATAATAAGCAAGTTATGACATATACCGAGGTAGACCCCGAAGGCATCTACCCCAAGTATTCTTTACTTCTTTTCTTTAAACTCAGCGTCAATTACTGTGTCGTCGGCCTGGGATTGGGTAGGCGAGTCTTCAGCGGTTGCGGGCTGCTTTACTTCATTAATAATGTTTGCGGCAACAAACAATTCACTTAACCGTGTAGTAATTGCTTCCTTGTCTGTGCCGGCTACTGCTTTTTCTAAAGCAACGATAGCGTCGTTAATTTGTTTCGTCTGATCTTCTGTAAGCTTGCCGTCAACTTCCTTCATATCAGTTTTAACCTTATGGATAACAGCATCCGCTTGGTTACGAGTCTCAATTAGTTCACGCTGCTTCTTATCAGTGTCAGCATTTGCTTCAGCATCGCGAACCATTTCTTCAATCTGCTCTTTGCTTAGACCACTGTCCGACTTGATAGTAATCTTGTTTTCTTTGCCAGTACTCTTGTCTCGGGCACTTACTTTTAGAATACCATTTGCGTCAACATCCAGCGTGACTTCTACTTGTGGTATACCACGTGGAGCAGGTTGAATTCCTTCTAAGTTAAATTCACCTAATAGTTTATTATATTGTACAAGTTCACGTTCACCTTGATAAACTTTGATCGTTACAGCCGGCTGGTTGTCTTCGGCTGTGGAGAACACCTGGCTATGCTTGGTAGGAATAGTGGTATTCTTCTGTATTAGTTTAGTCATCACTCCGCCCATGGTTTCGATACCTAGGCTTAGTGGGGTTACATCAAGGAGTAGAACGTCTTTGCGTTCGCCGCCTAGAACAGCACCTTGTACTGCTGCTCCTACTGCAACGGCTTCATCTGGATTTACATCACGACGTGGTGCTCGTCCAAATAGTTTCTCAACTTCTTCTTGAACCCGTGGCATACGTGTCATGCCACCAACAAGGATAACTTCGTCGATGTCAGCAGCAACTACACCGGCATCCCGCATAGCAACACGGCAAGGTTCAATACTACGTTGAATTAAGTCCTCAACTAAACTTTCAAGTTTAGCACGAGTAATTTTGACATTCAGATGTTTAGGTCCTGTAGCATCAGCTGTGATGTAAGGTAAGTTAACATCTGTTTGTGTACTGTTCGACAGTTCGATTTTTGTTCGTTCTGCTGCTTCTTTTAGACGCTGTAGGGCCATGACGTCCTTGGAGAGATCAACACCTGAATCCTTCTTGAATTCAGTGATCAGGTAATCCATTATTCTTTGGTCAAAGTCTTCACCGCCTAGGAATGTATCCCCATTGGTGCTAAGTACTTCGAATTGTTTATCACCATCCACATCAGCGATGTCGATAATAGATATATCAAAGGTACCACCACCAAGATCATAAACAGCAATTTTGCGATCCTTCTTGTCACTTTTATCTGCTCCGTAAGCCAATGCCGCTGCGGTTGGCTCATTGATAATACGCAGAACTTCAAGACCAGCAATCTGGCCTGCGTCCTTGGTGGCCTGCCGTTGCGAATCATTAAAGTAAGCAGGCACCGTGATAACTGCCTTTGTTACTTCGTGCCCGAGATAATCTTCAGCAGTCTTCTTCATCTTACGCAACACTTCGGCTGAAATTTGCGGAGGAGCTAGTTCTCGATCTATTACCGATACCCATGCATCGCCGTTCTTGGCTTCTATGATAGTGTATGGCATTAGGTTGATGTCTTTTTGAACTGCTTGTTCTCGGAATTTACGACCAACTAGTCGTTTAGCAGCATAGACTGTATTTTTAGGATTGGTTACTGCTTGACGCTTGGCACTCGCACCAACAAGAATTTCATCCGAGGTATACGCAACAATACTAGGTGTAGTGCGAGCACCTTCTGAATTTTCAATTACTTTTGGGGTTCCGTTTTCGACTACTGCTACGCAGCTATTGGTGGTACCAAGATCAATACCGATGATTGTACTCATAGTTTCTCCTTATTATAAGCAAGTAAGTTTGTAAGGCCCGAAGCACCTTATATAATTATTTATCCCTTAATTATACAAAATTTTGTGTCACGCAGCAATTATTTTGGTTGTTTAAAGACAAATTGTTTTGAGATGTAATATTTTGGCTCCCAAGTTAAGGCAAAATAGGAGTATGCTTGATCATTTTTTAAAATTAATCTATAGGTAAATTTATGTGATTTGGTTTTGTAGTGCTCAATTTGATGTTTTTCTACCCATGTAGCGATATCTCGATCAATTTGATAAATTGCAATTGCCAGGGCCTGAGGTTTATCGTGTATAACTTTAGGTAGCTGAAACTCAACGTACATTAATAGAGTTTTTTAGGCAACTGCTCGTCGGATAGTTTTTTCTTCCAACGACGCTTGGCTGCTGCTTTAGATTTTTTACGAGCAGTAGTAGGTTTTTCGTAAGTTTCACGCTCGCGCAATTCTTGCAATAACCCAGACTCAGCTACTTTCTTTTTAAACTTACGCAAAGCTTTTTCTACATTATCGTTGGTTACTACAACCAGATTTCCAATTATTTTATTTGATTTAAAACTCATAGTGAATTATTTATAAAGAATTTATTCTATTTGAAAAATAATGCAATACATTATCAACTTTTTTAGCCGGAATAATATAATTATTTTGACTGTAATAAAATACTTTTTCTAGGCCACAAAGCCACTGTTGCTCAGTGCAGTCTAAGTTAACAATAACAGCATCAGACTGATTAATTGATTTTTCTAACCAATTTTTATCCAACATGTCAGAACTATACAAATAAATGTTATACATTTCGTCAGAATTCTGGCACATTCTTATTAGCAACTGCACATCGTCGTCGGATGGGTCCACTACTGTTACTGTATGAAGTTCCTCATTAACAAAGTCCGGCGGAGTAATAAAATTACTATGCATTTTTCTTTAAAATTTGTTCGATTTGTTGTTCAACTTGAGCTTGTTCGGCTTCATTTAAGTCTTCGATTTCATATTCGCCGGCTTCAAGCTTCTGTATTAAATGTTGGATATAGGCCTGATTATATGTATAGCTATCAGTAGTATTTTTATCTAGCTCGATCCACTTTACACCATTCCATTTGAATAATTTTTCTGGAAGATAGTCGGTGCGAATAAACATATCTCCCTTCATTGGGTCGTTTGGAAATTGATCCCCAAATCCACATTGACTGGCATTAGTTAGCGTTTCGTTATCTGCACGAATAGCTAAACTAGGATGCAACGAATTAAATGCGTCTAAATTATAAACTTTGCCTTGGTAACGAACAGCATAATCCTGTCCTCGGCGTATTGGAGTGTTAAACTCATCAACAGGAGGTGGTGACGTGTCTTCTAAATTTTGTGCCACTTCAACGGACTTTTCTTCCTCAGTTGACTCTTCTGCTGTAGGTTGCGACGCTGCCGGGGGTCCTTCATCAGTCGCATTACCTTGCGGAGCAGTACTTTCTTCCTCTGCAGAATCTTTTATCTGAGCAATTTGATCATCGGTTAGTGATCCATCATCTTGCTCATATTTTGGTTGCTCATCTATCACACGCTGTGCCCACATTTCCTCATTTTCCAAAACAGGAATGTCGAGATCTGGTTCTATTGCAGCAGCGGCCGCATTAGCTTCCGCAGCACGATTTTGTTCATCTAAAATGTCTGCGGTTAGTGCAGCATATCGAGCACGATCAAAAAATTCTTCTTCGGTGGGCACAGGATCTGATTGAGGTGGTTGCGGTACGTCCTCCTCTACTAACGTTTCTTCACTGTTAGCAGCCGCAACATTGCGGTGTTCTTCCTCATCGTGAACCCATCCACCGGTGCCCTGTCTTGCCCATTCGAACTGTTTGTTAGCCGCAAGAATTAGTGTTAAGGCAAGCGGATCAAATACAATAACAATAAGAATAATAACCCAGCGTACAGCCCGCTCAAGAATATTTTGATCAGGATTGTCCCCGTATATAAGGGCAGCAATATACTTAATAGGTCCAACTTCGGCCTCTACCTTTCTTGCCTCAGCAGCAAACGGTGCTCGCTCGGCTTGTAATTGTTGTATTGTTTTTTGACTACGTGTGATTTCGGCTTGTAGTGCTGCACGTTCTTTGGCCTGTTGCTTGCGAATAACGACTGCTTTATCTGTGCCACGTTCACTATCAGTTCTACCAAGCATTTGATCAACTTGTGCATTCATTTGCTCTAATGCTTTTTTGGCCTGTGCTATGTTTTCTCGTTCCGTGGCAATTTTTTCATCATAGATGGCAACTTTACTAGTAGCATCACCAGTTACCAAACTTTGATCCGAATGTGCCTTGGACAGGAAACCAAAGATACCCATGCTGGTTAGCAGCATCAGGAACACAATAGCCGGTACCAAATAAGTTTTAAATACCCACCCTGCTCGTTGCCAATTGTTATGTAACCAAACAGTAGCAACAATCTTGCCGGCTTCTAGTGCGCCTCCCATAATAATTACAGGAATAACTGCGGCACTAAAAATAGCAGTAAGGCCGGCAACCGAATACCATGCGGCAATTGCTGAAATGGTGACGGCAATTGCCATCATTAATGAACCGAATATCATAGTCAGTATTTATAGAATTGTATGGCCAGTATAGTATACTGTGATATAAATGTCAACTGTTTTGGTTAACGCTGTTCGATCCAGGTCATTGAAGTGATAGCACTCTTGTTGGCAATGGGTGCGGCTACAGCCAGGGTCAGTGTGTCACTGACTGTGCCCATATTCATGCGGCCAATTTGATACACAGTGTCTTTGTCCAATCTAATGCCGGTGCCTCCGCCGCCCGAAACGACGAATCCGGAATCAAGATCAATACCTCCGGTATAACTAGTAGCACTGACATCATACTGTGCAAAACTGTTTTCGTCAGGCATGTCCACAAAACTAGCACCTGTGAGTGTGGCACCCCTGACCAACTTGTAGAACACTGAGGTATTGTCCAATGTGGCCGCTTGGAAGAATGTGGGCAGTACAATACCGTTCAATGCTGTACTTTTGAGTCTGATACTGAGTATGGGATAGAATGTGTTGGCCGCAGCCATGGTCCTGCCTGTGATAGGACTGGTTATGTTCTGTGCGATGCCTAACTTATCCGGACGACCTTCTGAAGTGAGACTGTTGGAACCTTGCCACATGTAATGATAAGGTGCTGTCTGTCCGCCCGTGGTGTTGGTTATTTCCAATCTAATAGGCAGGAAAGGAGTAGAGCACCATGGGGCAGGGATGATGTTGCTGTTCAAGAAAATGTGGATGGTGTGTAGATGTCCGTTGATCAACCATTTAAACTCAACTGTTCCTGCGCCATACCAGTCGTAGTCAATGACCAGCATTTGCTGTGCGTCAGGGTTGGCCACGAGAGCACTGGGTCCTGTGCCATCCAGTTTATCGCCGTTCCACTCACTGCGAGGTATTCGAGTTTCCACAACGGAACCCGAAGTCTTGGAGCGAATCACACAGTAGTAGTTGCCGTCGCCCGAATCTTCAAAATATATACCATTGTTTTCATCGAACAGACCTATGCGTCTGCGTATGCCTGCGACTGGTGTTTGAAATCGCACAGAATAACTGAGTTCGCTGTGTCTGCCAGGAATGTAACGCTGTACATTGCGAGTCTGTCGGACAACTTCGGATCCCTGTGTGTTGGTCACACGCATAACCACCGCGGCCAGATTAAAATCAAATGTGGCTGTTCCGTCTGTGCTGGTTGATTCATCCCAGATGTCTGTTTCTTTACCGAACTGAAAAGTATTAAAAAACACGGTCTGATAATCGCTGACCTTCATCCTGTTCTTGGGTGTATGATCAACACGACCGTCGATGGTTCTAAGTACGGGACGACCTTCTGGACTATAATCCATGGCCCGCTCGATGCTTAGTAGGTTGGTTTCTTGCGGATGTTCGTAGTTGGTAGTGTTTAGTCTACGATCGCCTCTACCCGGTGGTGGCGCTTTATAAGTCATTGATTACACCCAAGGACGACCTTCGACCAACCCGCCTGTGTTGGGGTTTTCATCTGCGCCAACAACATTGCCATTATAGGGATTTGGTAATTGTGTTAAATCCAGGGTATAACGACGCCCGTCTGCTTGACGCTTGGTTGCTGCCAATGCCAATTTGGCATCCTGGCGATCTTGTCTGGTTGGTAAGTGTGCGATTCCGTTTGCTGACATAGTTATTTCCTTGCTTGCCAATTGGGGAACATACTAATGCTATCTGCTCTAATATCTGCTGGGTTTTTACTTTGATGCACATCGTCGCCTGCAGGAAATGCTGCTCCTACTGGAGCAACGATAGCGTTTGGTTCGTTGGCAAATTCTGGATCTGCTAGTATGCCTGCTAGTCGTTGCATGTCCATGATTTGTTCTTCGGGCTCGACATCAACTGCAATGGCCACAACAGGATCCTGCTCGGGATGTTCTGCACCATCAATTAAGTCTAATACTCCGCGGATAATATCTGTGATCTTCATAAGAATATTTAGCCAAAAAGAAACCCGCCGAAGCGGGTTAATGTGATGCAGGAGCCCATCATAAACTACTGCACTACATAATTTTCCATCTCAAAATACGTGTTTCCGCGTTCAATACTTGCTAAAATATCTTGATCCCAATTATCCGCTTCGGCCGCACTGCGATTTTCAATTGAATTGTGTATAAGATCTACAATTTGTAGCATACTTTGAGCAAACTCGTCATTTTCCCCGCCGAGCATATCTGTGAATACGTCATGAATATAATCCATAACTGCTTCAAGTTGATCGAGTGTTAGATCCTTAACTGCAATCCGATCGCTAACTATATCATCAAGCATTTTTTCAATATCGTGTATCATTGCCGCGGCTCCATGACACACTTAATAACTGCTTTGGCTTGGCTCATGTCCGACAGTGCAAGCGCATCTTCAATCATTTGCATTTGCATTTCGTGCATATCCTTTAACACTGCATCTATAATCTGCCGCTTACGACTGGTGCTTTGATAGTCGTAATAACGTGGACTGTAATCCGGGCTTTCGTTGTCGTTCATTATGCCTCCTGTTTGCGATGTTTAGGATTGCGTTTAAACTGTCGTTTGTTTTCAACCGTACGGGCACGGAACGGGCTATCGTTTTCAAATAGAACACGATGTGCTCGATGCTTTCTTACTGGTACGGGTTTGATTTTGTTCATAGTTACATATTTACTGCTTGTTGATTAATAACGAAGCGATATAGTGCTTCACATTCACGAATAAAATTAGGTCCAACATCCATACTCACATAGTTGTCGCCTTGCATACCTTGTTCGCTGTAACTGACGTCTGCCAGTGCTTGAACACTAAAGCCCAAGGTTGCCATACAACTTTTAAAGGACTGCTTCCAAACTGTGTCAGTATAGATTAGGCCTTCGGTATCAACGTCCCATTCTTTGCGATCAAAATAGGCACAAAGTTCGCCAAACTCTCCGTCGTTGCTTACATAAGCAAGAGAAATTCGATTGATGCGAACTGTTTTACTTGTCGTGGACCAATAGCCACGGCCGTTAGTGTGTGTAACAAAATTTACAGTTTGATCAAAGTGTATCATATCCACCTTCCGTAATTGTCAATTTCATCTTGGGTAAACTGTCCACCACTACGATCCGGATTGTCACGCCAACTTTGTTCTATGTCCTTTTCGCAGCACTTCTCGACATCAGCAAGAATCTTTCGCAGTTCGTCAATGTTAATTTCTAAAAACTTAATCATTGTAGAAATTGCAATATGCTCGTCACGGTCAGCAAGGCCAAGTGATTTCCGATAACTTTGTACAGTTAGTTCCTTACCGGCGATTGTGTTTTTTAAATTGTCACAAACGGTATGGATGTCCATGTTAATCAACCTTAAACAATACGTCGGGCCGGGCTACAGCCATCTTACGCTCAACGCGGCCTTCATACGCATACGGTACACGCTCGCAGTATTTTTTAGCCAACCAACGAACTACAAATACCGGCAGAATCTCAGTCCATTTTGCTAACATTATACGCCCCTTTGCTTTAAAAGTAAAAATACATATTCTTTTGGGTTTATCGGGTTACCATAACTGTCGTGTGCTACCTTAACATAACAATTGGAACAGTAGTAGCCCGAAATTCCATGATAGTCGCTCAACCACCATCCAGTATTGCGTTCAGTGGCTATGCCACAGCATGTACATGGCAGTTTTGCTTTGGACAAATTCACGCCGCTTCCAGCTCTCGAATCTGTTGCACGATTTTACGACGTTGCTCGTCGATTCTAGCATTAGTAAGTTCATCAAAGCAACCTGCTTGCTCGTCTAAACTAACGAGATCTTCGTATAGGCAATCAAGTAGTTCCTTGTCAGTCATTGCCAAGGCATCCTGTTCACATTGTGTCCAAGTGTCCTTGACCCAGGTCTTCCACTCTGTTTTGGTCATAGCCATCGTATTAAGCTTTCATCGGAGCTACTGCACTACCGTCTTGCTTCATGACATACTCGAACAGAACAAACTTAGCACGATTGAGCAATTGACGCTGGTCTTCGCGAATCATTTCGTTATCGCCACCAAAAGCAATCATTTCTTGTGCGTCCGACATCATGCCGGCAACAACCATTGCAGGACCAGTAAACTTGAAAGTGATGCTGGATTCTACTGCTTCACGCATTTGGGCTTCGGTGCAGCCATACATACGAACTTCACGTTTTTCTTGTTCTGTAAGACGATCGTAAATTGCTGTAGTCATTTGTTGCCCTCCTTATTAGTTACTATACTGCTATTATAGCAAAAAGGATCTTTTTGGTCTACCAAAAATTTAATTATTTCTGTTACTAAAGTTGTAATAAAGTAAGAGAAAAGCAATAATAATAAGCGTGAGAGGTGTAAAGAATACCTTTAACAAATGTATAACTTTGTCTTTCATCGGAGTTCCTATTAGTTGCTAATTAAGCAACTTTTTCGTATCTAGCACGGTAAAAACAGTCGTAATCTCCGGATGCATATTCTAAACAAAATTGTTTAGCTTCTTGCTCTGTTGTAAAATACTTAACACCCATCGGTCGTTGACCCCATCCAGCTTCATACTCTGTCATTGTTACTTTGTAAAGATCGCCAGGTTTAACTTCGGGCATGTCAGTCTCCTTTAGGGCGAGTTACTATCCAAATAATAATTGCTAAAACTATAAGAAACCAAAACATTCGAACCTCCTATTAATTACTACAGTTATAGTGTAGCAAAAAGGGTCTTTTTGGTCAACATCCCTTTTATTAAAGACCATCTTTGCCATAATGTAAATATTAAAATGAATCCCAAAATTATTCCTATTGTTACTTTTGCAAATAAAGAAATAAATGATACTCTTAAAAACCCTATTAATAACGGTCCTTATAAACTAACCGATTTAGACAAAGAGTTCAATGATCCAAAAAACTCCGAAGATAAGTCAGTTACCATGGCTAGAAGAATGCTTCAATATGCTATGCCAAAACCACAGTCAAAACTAACTACAGTAAAAATTGAAAAGGTAACTAGAAAAACGCATATTGCTTTGATACTCATGCCAAAATGGGCCGTGTTATTTGCTCCTTATAACATTGCTCGACTAGCAGCAGTAACCAGGGCTGCAGGATATCGTACATCTGTATTTGATTGGAATGTCGAAACATGGCACAAACTTAGAGATAAACTTGAAGAAGATCCGTTTGGCGGACATGGATCAAAAGATTATTTGTGGCTCGACGACATGTACCAACGCCGACTTCAAACGCACGTTGAACCTATATTAGAAGAATACTTACAGAAAATAATCGAACTTAAACCTGATGTGGTTGGTTTTAGTTTGTATTATACCAATGTTTATCCTACGGTATGGTTAGCGAAAAAGATAAAAGAATATTTACCAAACACAAAAATTATCGTCGGTGGCAGTCATATACAATGGAATCCCGATCCTTTTCCGGAATTTGATCATGTTGTTAAAGGCGAAGGCGAAGAAATGTTATTGACCTTATTAGATGATATAGAAAACGGTGTTCCATTGACACAATATCAATATAACGCCGACAAAGAAAAAAGAATTAATTTAGATCAATTGCCGTTCCCTGACTATTCTGATCTTGATGTAAACGCATATATGATGCCAAATGCTATTAGCTCTGAAGTGAGTCGAGGGTGTGTAGCAAAGTGTACTTTCTGCCAAGAAACACACTACTGGAAATATCGTAGTAGGCAAGCTCCTTTTATTCTTGATGAAGTTGAACATCAATACAATACATACGGTACTAATGTATTTTGGTTTATTGATAGCTTGGTTAATGGTAATATCAATGAATTACGTGCATTTGCATTGGGCGTAGTCGAACGTGGACTAAAAATACTGTGGCAGGGATATGCACGATGTGACGAAAGAATGGATTTAGAATATTATAAAGATCTAAAAGCCAGTGGTTGTATTAGTTTGCATTACGGAATCGAAAGCGGCAGCGAGAAAGTTTTAAATGCAATGAGAAAGAATACCACTGTAAACGAAATCGAGCAAAATCTCAGAGACGGAGCAACAGTTGGAATTGATGCCGCTACAAACTGGATGTTATGTTACCTGAATGAAACGTCAGATGATTTTGCTAAAACAATGACCCTAGCATGGCGTGTTCAACAATATAGAATTTGTTCAATGTCTAGAGGAACTATGAATATTGGCCCTGGTCGCATCAATGATAATCCAAAAGAATACGGAGTACATGAAAAATACTTTTGTATGTCGTGGGCAACTGAACACCTAGACAATACCAAAGTTCATAGGTTAATTCGATTTAAAACTTTTAATATTTTTGTTGAGCAGCTACCGGGATTCGCGCATGTAGACGGAGACAGAAACAATCGTCTGTCAAGTCAATATACAGTAACTTATTCTACTCACGTTAACAGATTAAATCTTAAATCTTATTTAGATATCCCTTACGAAGATTTTGACTATCAAATAATACAAGATGATTCTCTTGATTGTATCTTTTCACAAACCGTGGTAAATGAAGTCTGGCCACTATTCAGAACTTTGTGGCGAAGTAGAAATAAAGGAGAAATGTCAATTCAAGTTAAATTTGATCCTACATGGGATGAAAACGAATACGGCAATCGATTATCGACAAATTTTACTGCTGTATATAATTTTAAAATAGATTCCGCTGGAAGATGGGACGCAGACTGTGAAGTTAAATTTATTAGTCCAGAATATGTGCATGCTCCATGGAGCCCTGACCCGGGCGAAAGAACCAAATATGATATTGATCTAGTTTGGCAAGGAAATGGGGTCTGGTCTTAAAAGATTCCAATAAGAATTCGACTCAATTGAAAATACCTGTCCATTTGTAAATCTATCGGCTTGTATTAAAAAATTTTTAGCTTTAACAGCTCTTTCTTCGAAGTGATACTCTTCCATGTGACCCGGATCAATGCCGAAATATATTCCGAAATTTTTAGCAGCAAAAGATTGCATTATTCCAAAATTAGTAATTTTAAAACCTCGATACCCAGCATGAGAATGAACCGGATCGCTGATATACTTATTGATCAATGACGAAAACATCCAACAGAATTTTGTGTCCTGATTAAAAGCATATGCAAATCTTTTTATTAAAAAGTAAGGTAACATAACATCTGTTCTGTAACCAGCTAACCAATTTTTATAAATTGCTTCTATATCGTTGGTGGATAAATCAAAAAATTCAAGACTGTTAGGACCTTGTGATGAATTTTGATTAAACACAACTAAATCTAAATTAGAAAATTGTCGTTGGTGTAAAATTTTATTGATTTGGTTAGAGCCGAACTTTGTCCAATTGATTTTTATTATTTCTAGATTGGGCACAGTTATTACTGGATCACTTCCAGTAATAACAGTAACATGATATTTGTCAGCGAGAGATTTAGCTAAGGCCAATCCAAATTTAGATCCGCCTCCGAAAATTAAAGCTGTCTTCAATGTAAAGTTAGATCTTCGTTGAATTGTTGAAGGTCAATTACACCTATTATTTTCATTATTTTTTGAATATTCTTAGGTGGTTTATCTGGAAGTATTTCGGGAACAAAAACAAATTTTAGATTACCATCGGCATCAAAGACAAATCCATAATCTTCGTCGCCGATTTCATCTGAGTAATCATATATAGCATCTTCTATTTCAACTTCTAGGCGTTTACTCATACTGCCTCCTGTTCTAAACTTATTTATTTGAACAAAATTAAGGCCATGAGCATCGCCTGTAAAACAAATCCTAATCCAATGGTAACAATGTTAAGCAAGTCTTTAAGAATTACTGCTCTCCCAAATAGTAATACTAATCCTGCCCATAAAAACATAACTACATCTACGCTTGGAGTAGAATCAGTTAAACCAGTTAATAGTGCTAACAATGTCGGGATGGTTGCTGCATGTAAAGCAATAGCAGCTAGCCATCCCATAGTTTCTGCAGAAATTTTACCGATATGTGCAGAAAAAAATTCTACTACATGTTGCTTGATAATATCGAAATTAATTTTACTTGAGTTTTCCATTTTATAAGGTTTCTGTTTACGAGTTGATGATAAAAGAGGCATTTACTATCCTACTAACTGCCATAAAAAATATGGCGTCCAATTTTGGCAATAGGCTTTTTGCCCCATCCTGGTTGAACATAGTCAGCATGATAATACATGGCATTCTTGAGACTGGGCAAGCGGAATCCTTCTAATAGGACTTTCTTAGCCACTTCGGCACTTTCATTGTACAGAGGTTGATAAACTGGTTTTACTCTGTGAGTACCATCGCAGTACCAAGAGAACTGACAAACTACTTTAGAGTAGATGACATTTTTCTGATACACTACGGCACAAATGTCGCCAGGGAACGCTCCACTGGCTGCTCGATTCAATGTTACTTGAGCTACCGCGACCTTGCCTTCAAAGGGTTCGCTGGCGGCTTCCCAATAAATGTTTTGAGTTAGGCAACGTAGCTGACGAGCACGTTCGTCCGAAGTTACTACTCGGACTTTTTGCATTTCAGCTTTCTCTGCTTCGAGAGCTTGAAATTTATTTTTAGTGACTGTGGTCAAGGCAAGGGTCGCCAGCCACATACCAAAAACGATTGTCACAAATTTTACCATACCTGGAAAATATTGTTTCATCTTTCTTCCTCCTTAATTCAGGTTGTAGTTTTATATAACTACGATTTCTTCGAGAAAACAACTGCTATAACCCCATAATATGGGTACATTATAACATTTTTTTCGGATTTTTACAAGTTAAGTGGGTAGTTAATTACGTTAACCACAAATTACATCGGGACTTCCGGCAGCAGAAAAATCACCGCAATCAATAGCGTCACCTATTCTGGCCAAGGCCAATCCGTTAACAAAAACGGTTGTTGAACCTTCGCTCTGCGATCCTCCGTGTGTATCCGGAGGGCCAGGGTCGGTGTGATCGGGCCAGGCGTCAGTGACCCTAACTACTCCTTGAGCATTTACTAATACATCTATACTACCGTTTGGTGTGTTCGGTCTCGGAACATATCCGCCATGGCCAGTACTTGGATCTATATTTGTTCTAGTTACTGGTGGCATTAGTACTTTCCTCTCGAAACATAATCTACAAGAGACAGTGCTCCTGGTGTAAAATTATTATTTATTACCTGTGTTAGACTCAATGTAGTGGTTCCGTTAACAACTACACTGTATGAAGCTGTTTTACTACTTGGTAAACTATCAGGAACATATGAGGTAATAAAATTTAAATTAGGACTTATAGAATCAAAAGTAGTAGCTATCGAAGTTATATTCCCAGTTGGTGTATATTCTTCATAGGTAATAGTTTTATTCCAATTATCCTTATATTGCCCGGTGATAGTAAACGAACTACCTCCAGTAGTAATTACAATATTACCATTGGTGTTTACTCCTTTAGTTACTATTAAAGATGTTACCGGAGGATCTAATCCACCAACTACTACCGTTACCGTTTGATTCTGCGATACTGCTTCGGTGGTAGTTGGTAAAGTTGCCGGACTAAGCGAGTAAGACATTAGGTTATAATACTACCTCGAGTTACTGGTTCGATACCGGTTGTAGTTTTGATATAATGTTTTTGCATTGCATCGATGCTAGGTGCATGCATGATAACATGTTCTTTCTTCAAAACTACGCTAGCATCTGCGTCGGCTGTAAACAAACTTTGGATAAGACCCATGCCTTGCGGGCTAGGCATTACTGTACACGGCTTAGCAACTTCGAATCCATTGGTGCCAGCATCAATGATCCTTGCTACAATTTCATCTCCTGTGACTAATTTGAAACTAACAATGTCGCCTTCTTGATAACCTTTTGTAACTAACATTACTGTTTTACCTTTTCGAAAAATTCATTTGATTGTTTTGCTAACCCGTCAAACCCACCAGGTATCAATTCATATCCGTGAAAGATTTGTGGGACACTTCTTAAGCCTTTATCTACAAGCATCTGCCGTGATTCTGGGTCTTTCTCGATATTAACTTCGGTGTACGGAACACCTCGGCTTTCTAAAAGTTGCTTTGCCCTTACACAAAAAGGACAATTATTTTTTGAATATACTGTTAACATTACAAACTAAATCCTTTAAACGTATTTTGATCAACATCTTGTTTTGTACCACCAATTACATAACTACTAATTTCTGTTTCTTGTGGTGCAACTTGTACTTCGGCTCCGGCTATCCACTTTGCAGTCCACGGCAATGGATTTGAACCAGGTTTCATACCACAATTTAGTCCAACCGCAGTCATACGCTTACAAGTTAGCCAATCTACATATTGACTTAATAACTGTTCGTTTAGACCAATCATTGAACCATCTTTAAACAAATAATGTGCCCAAGCTTTTTCTTGTGCTGCTGCTTGTAAAAACATTGCTTCACACTCTGCACGAGTTTCTTCTTTAATCTGCGAGTAATCAGGATCATCCTGCGGCAACAACTTAAGAAGAGTCTGAGTTGATCCTAAATGTACATTTTCGTCTCGTGCAATTAATTTAATAATTTTAGCATTGCCTTCCATCTTTTTCAACTCTGCAAATGCCCAGGAGCAAGCAAAAGAAACATAGAAGCGAATGCCTTCTAGTGCGTTTACTGAGTTAAGACAAAGCCATAATTTCTTTTTCGTTTCGTAGCGATCAATGACAACTTCTCGGCCATTGACAGTATGTGATCCATAGCCTAATAGATTGTAATATTGTACCGTCTCTATTAGAACATCGTAATACTTACTGATGTCTTTAGCACAATCTACGATTTCTTTTATATCAGTGAGTTGATCAAATATAATAGAAGGGTCACTATAAACATTACGGATAATGTGAGTATAGCTACGGCTGTGAATAGTCTCATTAAAGGCCCAGGTTTGAATCCAAGTTTCGAGCTCAGGAATAGTAGCGATGGGAAGAAAAGCAAGATTGGGACTACGACCTTGAACACTATCCAAAAGGATCTGTCGCTTAAGATTACTTGTGAAAATATGCTGTTCATGTTCGGTTAGTTCCTTGAAATCCTTGGCATCTCGAAGTACATCAACTTCTTCTGGTCTCCAAAAGAAGCCTAATTGTTTATCTGTTAGTTTATCAAATTGTCTATACTTTAGTACATCATATCGTTGAATAGGTTGAGCACCCGATTCATCGAGAAATGCTAAAGATTCAGTATGATTTTTTTTATTATTAATATTAAATACGCTCATTATTCTCTCTTAAATTACACAACTGTCACAGTCTTCTTGACTGGTATATACTGTTTCTTCTACTGACTTAGACTCAACTAATTTATCTACGTTAATTTCACCTTGTCCATCAAAGGTATTAAAGTAATAGAGCTGCTTTAGACCGTACTTGTAACACATTAGTAGGTGCTGTAACATTTCCGACATTGGAATCTTTTCATCATCATAGTACTGTGGATTGTAGGAAGTATTTACACTAATACCTTGATCAATATATTTTTGCAATACTGCACAAAGTTTTAAATAACCTTCAGGACTTACTTGATCCCATAGTAGTTCGTATTTGTTTTTTAATCTACGATACTCAGGAACTACTTGGCGTAATGCTCCGTGTTTGCTTTGTTTAACTGATACATATGAACGTGGTGGTTCAATACCATTAGTAGCGTTACTAATTTGTGCAGAAGTTTCTGCAGGCATTAGTGCCATTAATGTAGCGTTGCGTTGTCCCGTTCGCTGTATTTGATCACGCAGTGACTGCCAAGGCATACGCTCTTGGTGGGGCACTAGTTCGTCCACGTCCCGCTTTCTTGTATCAATAGGTAATTGACCCTTTGCACTCTTTAGGTCTTGCCAACGAGTGCATGGTCCTTGTTCTTCGGCGAGATCTGCAGAAGCTTTAATCAAATAATACGACCAAGCTTCTGCATACTCGTCAACTAATGCTAGTGCATTAGGATCACTATAACTTACATCGTGTTTGGCCAAGAAATAGGCAAAATTAATAATACCAATGCCTAGTGGTCTAAACTCCTCGGTAGCCAGCCGAGCAGCTAGAATTGGATAGTTCTGGTAACTTAACAGAGCGTCCAATCCACGTACTGCCAACTTACACATCTTTTCGAAGTCATGGGGGCCTTTTACATTACCCCAATTGATCGCTGATAGAGTACACAGGGCGATCCTACCATCCTCGTCGTTGACATCTCGTAACGGCACAGTTGGCAAATCAATTTCAGCGCAAAGATTACTCATCTTAATAGGAGCAACCTGTTCATCAAACGGCGAATGCGTATTAGCATGATCAACATTTTGCAAATATATACGACCAGTATCCTTACGTTCCTGCATAAACCTACTAAACAAATCTGCAGCCTTGTAGGTCTTCTTTCTCAACTTAGTATTACGCTCTGCTCGCTCATATAGCTCTTTGAATCGTTCTTGATCGTTGAAGAATGCAGAGTACAGCTCAGGTACATCATTGGGACTAAAGCAGGTAATATCACCACCTGTAATTAGTCTTTCGTACATCAACTTATTAAATTGCACGCCATAATCCATTTGACGTACACGGTTATCTTCAGTTCCTTTGTTATTCTTTAGTACAATTAAATCCTCAATCTCGTAGTGCCAGATTGGGTAGTACAATGTAGCGGCGCCATTACGGACACCCCCTTGCGAACAACTCCTTGTTGCGCTCTGGAACAACTTGTAAAAAGGTATAACCCCGGTGTGGTAAGCATCTCCGTTTCGTATTGGGGAGCCAAGTGCTCGTATTCTACCGGCACCGATGCCAATTCCGGCTTTTTGGCTGACATACTTAACAATACTGCTGGTAGTAGCATTAATGCTATCCAGGCTATCGTCGGTTTCAATGAGTACGCAACTGGAGAATTGTTTTTGTGGAGTGCGTACACCAGCCATAACAGGAGTAGGCAAAGAAATGTCGTGAAGGCTAATAGAATCATAATAGTCCTTTACCCACTGTAATCGAGTTTCGTGTGGATAGTTTTGAAATAGTGTTGCTGCAATTAATAGATATGCTATCTGGGGAGTTTCGAATATTTCATTAGTAACACGATTTTGTACCAAATATTTGCCGCGCCACTGTTCCATGGCAACATAGGTAAAGTTTTCGTCACGATCGTGATGGATGAATGAATCCATACGGTTCCATTCATCTTCTGTGTATGCATTTAATAATCCTTGATCGTAAAATCCTGATTCTACATTTTTGCGTACTAAATCAACTAATAACCACGGCTTGTAATCTCCGTAAACTTGTTTACGCAAGTGATAGTTAATTAATCTACCTGCTACATATTGATAATTTGGTGTTTCTTCTGATATTAAATCAGCTGCTGACTTAATTAGAGTTTCTTGAATATCTGCTGTTTTAATCCCATTATAAAATTGTATATGAGATTTAATTTCTACTTCACTGGCACTAACCCCAGTAATTCCTTCGGTTGCCCAGAAAACTACTCGGTGTAGTTTTTCTAAATCCAATAATTCTTTTCTTCCGTCTCTTTTTGTAACTTGAATCTGTGTCATCAACGCCTCTTAGTATTGTTCTAATTTTAAATCTGCTGCGGTATAGCAGTGCTTTAATTTTAATTCTTGATAAATGTGTTCTTTATTTACAATCGCGCCCTCGATCAAATTAAGAACATATTTTCCCTGGCAAAAGTATGCTATATGGTATGTATGTTTATTTTTTATATCGAAATAAACTCGTAATTCTGGAGCTAGATTATTATGATTACTTAGATGTAAAGTATACACAATACCTAAACATTTTGCAAGATCGCAATAATAATTTTCTTGAATGAGAGTCCATGGATCTGGCCAACTACTAATATCTGATGCATCTAAATAAAAAGGAACAAACGGGCACGATTGCCAAAAATTTTGAGTCTGTAATAAGGCGTCGTATGTTTCTAACGTCCCGATGCTTGACCTAAATTTTTTCCATCCGTTGAGCCTGTCAACAGTCGAAAGCTTAAACATTAATAAAAATATTAATTAAATTGAGTGAAAAATAACTTAATCTGACCCGTACCGCCAGCAACCGAACCTATTAAGTGCGTAGAATTCGCAGTTAAATTTGCATTTGCTGAAATGGCCGTTTCACTGTAGTCGTCATTAATAATATAATCCGTTCCATCGGAAAAATAATTAAATGTACCAAATCTTCTAGCAGTGCTGGTACTAATTTCATAACTAATAATCATTGAAGTATTTGACAATAATGTACCAATACCAAACGAACTATTATTATCCAACGACTTAACGTGCGATCCACTGATCAGAACATTACCTAATGCTAATCCAACATTTTCAAGATTTGTTGTCAGATTGCCATAGTAATGGTCCCCAAGTGCAAAATTAAAATTTAATCCGGAAGTGGATAAGACCCCTTTTCCAACATTTCCGTAAAAATTTCCAATGCTAATAAACCCAATTGATTCACCAAGAAATACTCCACTATTAGTGATCTGGTCAAATTGACTGTTAGTAATTCTAAACGATTCAACATTATTTCCTATAACGCTAACACCGTTGCCAGCACTTAAAAAATTACAAGTGTCAAATGTTAATGTTCTAGTTTGTTCAACAGTACTTAAAATGTTTACACAATTGGCTGTAGTGCTATTTCCAACAAATGATGAATTATAAATTCTAATATTACTAGCACTGTCGATAGTCATTAACGGTCTAGTTATTGTGGCATTTGAGTTTAAAAATTGAATTCCGGAAATTTCAATGTATCCCGGCAAGACTGCGCCACTGTTACCGATATTAGCACCAGTTTGAAATTTACTATCACAGATATTTGCTACGGATCTATTACCCGATTCTTGTTTAATAATAACACTTGAAGAACCGTCACCAACTAATCTTGCGAAAGTAGGTATGGTTATAGTATCGGTGATTTTATATTGACCCCCGGGGAAGTAAATTGTTCTACGAGTTAACGGCTGAGTTTCGCTAGACCCAGTTTTGTAGATTTGTTGTAATATTCTATTAATAGCTTCAGTATCATCTGTTGACCCGTCACCGGTAGCTCCAAAGTCTCTTACATTAACAAAATCGTCTAATTTTTGTTGATAACTACGTCTAGTAGGAGTTAATAAATTAGTTCCTGTTTGTGCTACATTGCCTGCTACGTTGCCAACAAACGTATAAGAACCGGACAGTTGTGAAATTACAGGGACATCATGCTCAGTTAGAATTCTAGTAACTCCAGTACTAGGTGCCCCTTCATCTAAACTTCCGTTACCAATATAAAGTTTTCGGGTATCAATACTCCACCCAAGTTCAGCTGATGCTAGTTGTGGTAGATCTTGTTGCAACCCTCGTCGATGTTGAATTCTGCTAACTTGTGTAACTGCCATGTTAAGCCCTTAGTTATTAGGTATTTATCACAATGTACTTCCAACCTTCTTTGAGTTCGTGTCTATTTAGGTGTCCATTGGTGTATTTTGGGCCAGCAAAACCACACATATTACATATTTTTTCCGGATTTTTTTGGTTTTTAAACCAAGCAGAGATTTCGTCTAAGCTAGCGTCGATTCCCAAGGACGAATAATTTTCTAGATACTCGAGCCAGTATAGTTTTTTGTTAATTTGAAAGGTTTCTAAAGTGTGATTTAAAACTGCAGAAGTAGGACATTTATATAATGTTCCGTTATATAAATTTACAAAATCTTTTGCCTGACAGTATTTGTGATTATCAATATACCATTGATCGTTGTACTCGTAAAAAGGTTCTAATCTTTCTTCTTTATGTTGATAGTGCGCTTGCCATGGTATATTATATTGTTCGCAAATTGTAATTCGAATTTCTGCTCCGACGACCGGAATATATAATCTATACCATTTTTTATGTATTTCGGGCTCATCTAACCAAAGTTCCCACTCAGAGTCGTATCTTTGTGCTACAAGTTCCATGGCCTTTTGTATGTTATTATTAACTATACTTAGATAAGGCTCATGCCCCGTTTGTATACTAACTATAAATTGAGGGCGCAATTGTGCATTAAAAATACTATCAATTTTGTCAAAAAGACGATCTAGATAGTACCCATTGGTGTTAATCCTTAATTCACTATTTGGCCAGTGTTTGCGTAATTCTTGACACCATTCGATAAAATAAGGATGCAATAGAGGTTCGCCGCCGAATACTGTTACAACTTCCGGGTTTAATCTTTCTGCCCAATGCTGTAGCCATTCACAACTTTCTTCTAAATTAATTAATCCTTTAATTTTTTTGCTATCTGAGAAGGTCAAACACCCACCACAACTTAAATTACAAGATCTTATTATAGGTATATCTAAAAACTTAAACTGAATCTTATTCATTGAAGTAATCTTTTAACTCTGGTATGATTTCAGTTACTGATTGGTTACGTTCAACGTCTAAAATTTTAGTATACCTAATAAATTTTTTAAATCTTTCTTGATCAAAATTCTCTTTTTTTAATATTTCAACGATGTTCTTTATTCCTTGCTTAGGCCACGAAGCAGTTATATTTTTTTCTAATTCTTCTAGTTCGATGATAACTTTATTTCTGTATTCGTAAGGTAAGTTTTCAATAAAAAGTTCTTCAATGTCATTGACAATGTTTATTCCATGATTAAACGAATATTTAGGAAATTCTATAGAAATAAATTCTACAAGGTTCTTAAGATTAAAAATATTGTAGATACTTACACAAGTAGAAAACATAATGTCGTGGTGATACAACTTATGTATGTTTTCTTTTACAATTTCAAACTTTGACCCATATCTAATATAATCGTTAACCTGTTCTGTTCCGTCAATTGACACCACTAAAGTTAAATTTTTAAATTGATTTAAAATTTCTAGAAACTTGTCGCTAACAATGTTTAAGCTGGTATTAATTAGCAAGTTGACTTCATTATTTTCTTCAATTAGCTTTCTTAGAAGTTCTAGATTGTAAGGTTCAACTAAAGGTTCACCACCAGCAAGATAAATTTTTTTAATATCTTTATGTAATTCTATATTATGATTAATTCTAGGATTGTCGGTGATCCAAAACTTTTCTGGCCAAAGATTATGTATTTTTTTATATTCAGCGTTTAATGCACTACTACTTGAACTATTGCACATACGACATTTAAGTGTACAAGTATTACTATACCTTAAATCGTAACTAATTGGTTTCATTGTATCATTATGAAAATAATCAACAAAGCAATTCTCAACAGCTGAATGTGTATCACTCCAATTTACCCATGTATCGTTTTCACGCATACGTGGGCTATAGATATTATTTTCCTCCTGTTGATAGCAAGACCGACAAGCATTATTTTTAATGCCAGCAATCATATCGTCTCTGATTAGAGACATTTTACTAGAATTAAAACTAGCTAAACTATCATCAGCTGGGTTATCGGATTGTAGCTGGTCTCCGTAGCAACAAATATGATACGTGCCGTTAAACTTTTTTTCCTGATGTATAAACGGTAATATGCAAAACCCACCGTTGTTTACTAAATTTTTAAATTTCATTACGCAGTCAAATAATAAAGCTCAACTCTACGCATCCACTGATCGCTCCAGTATGCGAAATCTTTAGGCTCTAGTACAAATTCTTGATATTGAGGGTCACTGTTTTCGTCTGTGGGTCGAGCGCACATAAGAATAACGCCTGTTTTAATGTCAGTACCATGAGTGTCATTGTGGGCCGCCGCATACGCTGCCAGTTGTAGGAAGTAATCGTCAATCCATTCGCGTTTCTTAGGCTTATTCGTTTGTTTGAAATCCATAATTGCAGGCTGTCCCTTCCACATCCCAACACAGTCAGTAGTACCAGCATACAGCCCAGAATAGTATAAAGGAACTTCACAACCCCAGTATTCATCCACATTACCTAATCCTTTTAATATAACTTCTGCTGCCATAAACCACGACGGTTGTGCAAATGGATTTGCGGGGAAATCACCTATGTCATCTTGTTTAATATAACGTTCAAGATAAGTGTGCATACGTGTACCACGGTTTGCTGCTTCTGTGGTTATCTGTTGGGCACGTTGATGTCCTACACGCTCCTTCCATTCCTGTAGTTTTTGTTTTGCTTCTGCAGGTTTTGTTCGATCAAGAATAGTTGTAACACTAGGAACACGACTGCCATCGGGCAAGGCGTAATGGCGTTTACCCTCTACGCTTTCTCTTGCTAAAGGGGTATAATCAAATTTTGGTATAATCATTTAAACTCGAAAACTTTCACCGCAACCACAACGATCGCGTTCATTTGGATTTATAAATTCGAAACCTTCGTTGAGTCCTTGTCTACGGTAGTCCATAGTAAGACCGTCAACGTAAGGTAAATCTTTTCCGTTTACATATACACTAATACCATGGCTAGTATATTTCATCCAGTCTCTGGTAACTGGAGCGACATCAACATATTCTAATTTATATGCTAATCCCGAGCACCCGGTAGTACGAACACCGACCATGATTCCTTCGCCCTTGCCACGTTTATCTAATTGCTGTTTAACTTTACGTGCTGCGATTTCAGTTAATTGAATCATGTTTGGCCTTGTAATCAGCTAATGCTGCTTTAATTGCGTCTTCGGCTAGAATTGAACAATGTATTTTAACCGGTGGTAACGCAAGCTCCTCCGCAATGTCAGTGTTCTTAATTTGCGCCGCTTCATCAAGGCTTTTGCCCTTGACCCATTCCGAAACGAGCGACGAACTAGCAATCGCCGACCCACAGCCATAAGTTTTGAATTTAGCATCGGTAATTATATTGTTTTCAACTTGTATTTGAAGTTGTAGTACATCACCACAGGCAGGTGCACCTACTAGTCCTGTACCTACATTAGGATCATTTTTATCTAATTTACCTACGTTTCGTGGATTTTCGTAATGATCTAAGACTTGACCTGAGTAAGCCATTTTATAATCTCCTAAGAGTAATTATAATATTTTTAACCGCGTTTAGCAAGGGCCGATTTAGCCATTGCATCTACTGTTTTTTCTGGAGCCGTTTTTGGTACGGTTTCGTCTGAGTCTGCAGTTTCGGGCGCATCATCAGCAAATGATTGCAAATAAACATACTTTACTCCACTTTTATCATCTTTAATATCTTTAATTAAATTTTTGATATCTTCTCTTTCTGCTTTAGCCATCATAAGAGTATCAAGATCAAATTGTGGGTGTTGATTTTTTACTAAATTAATCAATGCATCTGCACGTACTTTTGGAATTTGATGGATATCATGAGATCTATTTCTTAGACCCTCTAAGATATCCAGCAAAGTAAAAATTACTGGGTCATTTGCTTCATCTTCGAGAATGTCATCAAATACATCCTCGAAGATAATTTCATTAATTTTCATTAACGCTTCTCTCGTCCTAAAGACTCAATGCCACCAGATGCTGCATCAGTTGCAGCAAAGCTATCCGATTCGAGATCACCATCAACACCGGTGGCCATGTCGTTGCCAGCTGGAAGTTGACCAGGTAGCCCTCCTGCACTGCCCATGTCCATTGGCTGAGCAACTTGTTCACCGGCCAATGCACGAGCTGCTTGATCAGCAGTTTCGCGAGCTGTACCCAATTGGTCTACCATACTGGCTAACAATGTACCAATACTGTTCTTAAACTGGTCGGCTTGTTCCATGCCAATTTGATCACGTATTGTATCTAATAGTGCCGGCATTTGCTCGTTTTGCATCTTGCTAACTTCTTCTAGCATGTCTTGAATACTATCAACCATATCTTTAGCAGCAAGAATAGCCTGGCTTTTGCCCATTTCGCTTTCTAAAATTAGCTGTTGTTTATTCTCTACCATCCAACGATGCAGACCTTCTCGAATCATTAATAATTCCATGTACCGAGGATTTTTTTCTGCTACGTGAACGCCGTGACTTTGTTTAATGTGATTTAAACTCTCTGTCAGGCCACGAGCCAATTTGTAAGCTTTTGGGAAAGAAAGATTTTCATAATCTATTGTTACCCCAAAACGACTTTCCATAACTTTATTAATTTTTTTAGCGGTTGGCTTAACGCCCATTTCTGTTAATCTCATAGTGGTTCTTTCCCAAAGTTTATGTATTTAGCCGAATTTAAAGTTTTTTTCAAAATATTAGCATAGGTTTGACGCTGCATTTTTGCATCAATATATCTATTTAACAATATTAAATGCTTTGTTGAATCTCCTTTTTTCTGAGCATTTTTTAAGGAGAATTCATAGTGTTTTAAGTCTGTTGATAAACGCCCAAGTTTAGTATCAATCTCAAGTAACTCACTGGCTAAATTATATTTTTGATTTACACTGTACATGCAGTATAAAATTGCAGCTAATTTGTTTATAAAAATATATGAAAATCTGTCATCACACCGCGAAGTAATTTCCCAACATTCTGGGGTAATTCCTTGTACCTTATAAGGGCCAATAAAAAACCCGTATTCACCATGCGGTATAACTACGGGTTTATTAATATATTTTTTTAACTCTTTTTTTGTCCAATTTTGTATATACTGAGTCCCAAAGTTTGCAAATTCTTTTTGCGCTTTTTTAAGTTCGGATTTTTTTCCTATAATAGATTTTTTCATCTTTTTTATGTCTACTTAATACATTTTTATTTACTAGGTTATTCGCTATTACTGCTTCTCTATCGGACAAACTTTCTTTAAATACTTGTTCTGAATTATAGAATTTACCTAAAACATCATCCTCTTCATTTGTAATTGGTAAGCTAACGTTATTTAATAGTTCTACTATTTTCATTTTAAAATAAACTGTACTAATACTGTAAGAAGGCCAGTCAATAGGGCTACCCCGAATGCGGTTCCTATTGTAATTATCGTTCCTTGAGCTTTTTCTGTAGCACTAGCTCCAGATTCTTTACTCGCAGATTGTACTACTTGATTTGCCATGAGAGTCGTTCTGATGACAATAATATGTTCTTCTATTTTGTCCATGCGTTCTTCGAGATTGTCTAATTTCTGTTCCAACGCACGGTACCTTTCAGCGCATAAATCCACATGCGCACCAAGGTCTGTTCTTTCACTAATAGCCATTTTTTTATTATTCTTTCAAAAGAAAAACAGGGGTCTGTGTAACTGCCTAAATAATGTGCCATGAGATATAGTGCCTTAAAGTGCCAATGAATCGATTGTATTTATAAAGAGAACCGACCTTCTATAAAGTATATGTTTTTAATTGCTCCGTACGAATAAAATATAGGTAATATAAATCTTGCAGTTTCGGTTAGGCCGCAAATGATTGGCACTTGTCCAAAATCTTTATCTAACAAACCAACTGGGTCATCTTCATGTAAAAATACATCCTCTGCCTCAACACCAAAACTAAAAATCCAAACATTTTGTTTAGTACCATAATACACATCCCCAAATATTGGTGTTTCATCAACATCAATATTTTGGCAATATGGGCCATCAATTAACTGTGGTTGCGCCCTTAGTCCGATGCATTGTAGCACTGTTTCCCAATTTCTTTGCTGATCTCGACTTATTTCATCGCCAGCTCGTTGATGAGTAACTCCGGTGTTAGTAATATCAACTAATGTTACGCAGGTATAAAATTTCATATAGATATTTATAGTCATAAAAAAAGCAGACCTAAGTCTGCTTCTTTTTGTAATTAATTAAAATTACGAAACTACAAAACTGGTACCAGCTGTAACAGTTGTGCTACCTAAGTTTACTGAACCTTTTGCAGTCCCGATTGCCTGGATAGCAGTTTGTAAACTTGCTGCCGATGGAGCATTTACTCCGTCGCAAATAAAACTAATTACACCCGAAGTAGCATGTGCATAGTATGCTAAAATTGCAGGCATAGTTTGAAGAATTGCTTCAAACGCTTCATTTGCTGCGTCATCTTCGCCGCTTAGATCAAGACCTGCATCAACTACATATAGTGCAACACTTTGTCCAACTTCTTGATTGCGAACACTAGTTGCTGCTATACCGTTTAGTACGCCGGTTGATCCACCGTAATTGTAGCCTGCGCTACGATCAATTCCAATTGCCATTTTGTTTCTCCTAAATTATTTGCGTTACCGCATGTTAATATTTATGGCGGCCATAAAAAAAGCAGACCGAAGTCTGCTTTCTTAGAACATAATGTTCAATTAGCTAGCTGCTAGTTTGATACCAACGTTACGTACATCTAATGTAGTTGTAGTAACAGGAGTCTTCGAACCAATGTTGGCTGCTAGGCTTGCACGAATCGACTGTTGTAGTGATAGTGCCGACCATGAACTACGCTCAACAATAACGCTTAACTGTGTGTTAGCTGCTGTTGCGCCAGCATCAACTTGGTATGCAATAACTGATGCATTTGTAGAAATGTGATTTAATAGTGTTTCAACTGCGCCAGCTGTACCATCAGTACCGCGGCTTAGTTCAGCTGCTAAGTTACCAGCAACGATCTGAATGTTAAAAGCTTGGATTGGGCTTGCAATACCAGTGTTAACAACACTAGCGTTAGCAAAACTACGACCTGCATCAACATTAATTACACCAGCGGTATCGCCGTTTACTTTAGTTACTCCGATTGCCATTTTGTTTCTCCTTAATTATTTGCGTATTACCGCATGCTAATATTTATACCAGTTAGCCCATTTTTGCGAAATTAGCAGCACTAAACACTTGTCTGTCGACTATTTTTACTAGCCCAGATGGTGTAGGATATATAAATCCTTCGCCAGCTGGCTGTCCGTTAATATACTCAGTGATGCCTTTAACCTGGGATTCTAACTGTTTAGCTAAATTTTGTTTGAATAGGTATATAGAATTCCATATGGATTTTAATCCTGTATAACTTGCACTTTCGACTAAATTGCCGTCATCTGACTGCGCAAATAACTTGCCACTAAAATCCTCTCCGACTAGATAATTGTATTGTTTTGCACTAATTTGGGCTTGAAGCCAAGAGTGTAGCTCTTGATTGGTTTGATTAGTTATAAGTTTATTGAAATAAGTTTTTATTTTATCTTTTGTTGTTTGCGGAAGAGACGCTAACAATTCGTCTACTATTGCTCCGTATTTTGTAAGAGATGCAATTGCTGCACGTTCTTGCTGTACAGGAGTTTTAAGTGTAAATCTATTTCCGGCGGTTGGGCTAATAATAGCAGTTCCCCCTGGCACATTACGCAATCCTTGCCCGTTCCATTGTACAGGTTGCGCTCCTGGTTCGTTAATATATTGGTGTACTACTACCCCGCTAGTACTATTTCCTATTAGTTTACCCAATGGACTATTTACATCAACCCTATATTCTACTAAGTTTGGTTTAAAAACGTACATACCTTGTTGTGGTACAAGCTTCTGAGAATACATTAAATCAGCCCAGTAAAACCCAGGTGCCTGAACTGATGCATTAAGACCCGGCCATAATACCGCTACCGCATCGTACAAAGAACCACGTAGACCCCCAACTGCTTTTTGGCTATCATATTTTTGCCATTCTTCAGGACTTGTGACTAAGATTCCTTTGTCAAACATATATTTGTCTGCCATTCCAAGTCGTCCATCAGAAAGACGCCCAAATATAATTGCTGGATATCCGTCCCATTTGATGGTTATATTATTAGGGTTAGAAATAACCGATCGCAGACTGTTAACTTGTTGGAGAGCTGCTGCACTACTTATAAAAATAGCATCTTCTGGGTGAGGAGTTCTTCCAGTAACTGATCCGTTAATTTCTGAAATAAAATTTAATGCCATAATTATCTTACTCTCCGGCGCCTCGAAGGAATATCCGCCGGGGTGCGAGGAGTTGTTTGCATTGCTGCTTGTCCGCTTGGTGCTGATGACATTTTTTCTAGTTTTGCAACTAATTCAGGTAAATCAATTATTTGACCTTGTTCTGTTCGCCATACTCCGGTATTATCTTTTGATAAAATTGCTCCAGATTTAGTCTTTACAGTCTTTAACACATTTGTAACAGGAGATTTTTTATCAACTGGTTTATCTTTTTCAGAGCTAGGCGCTGGTTCCTGTGCTGGTTCCTGTGCTGGTTCCTGTGCTGGTGATTTTTCTTTTTCGGGTGCCACAGGACTGCTAGGTGTTGCATCTTTTCCGGTAACTGTACCAAATCCTAATTGGCTGCTTGGTTGGCCGTGAACATAAAAGCTGCCTATGTCGCTTGCTTGTTGTGCAATAGTCTTTCTTATCATACCAGCATTTGGATCATACAATTTAATTTTTTTCCCAGTCACTGGATCTACAGTGGTTTTAACCGTGTTATATTGCGGAAGAACTTCATCTATTTTCACTTTTTAAATCTCCTAACCCCGCGGGCAAATTTTGATGGATCTTGCGCTCTAATACTGTTAAGTAATCGTCGTTCCAGTTCAGCTGCTTCTTCGGTGTTGTAGTTTTCTTTAATGTAATTAACAAGGTTAATAGCACCCTGTATAACATGTGTCGCGCGACTTTCTACCAGATTATCGCGATCGCGAATCACTGGCATATGAGCTAATTCATCAAGAATACTCCGAGTCTTTTTTTGCAAAATTTACTCCATTGTAGATATTTATAGTCTTTTAAAGAAGAACTCGACTCGGAAAGTAATCCTTAATTTGTCCTTTTCTGCTTAAATCTGCGGTTAAGCAATGAATTCCGCTGTCCCAAAAATTGTAATGTCTAAAAGGTACCACATGTGGGGTTATTCCGTGTCGATGTAATACTTTAAAAATATCTGCATCTTCTTTGGTACACAATAAATTTTTATCATCGATCATTAAAACATTTACCCCGATACTTGATTCTTCGATGAACCCTGTCCAATTTGCTACGTAAGTTTCTACGAAGTTTGTAAAATCATGATTGTGCTCTTGCCCAGGAACCCACCATTTTCCGTTATTTCTATGTTTTAAATCTTGGTAATTATTGAAAATATTCGTACTGCTATAATTTACGTAGGCTATTTCCCACCCCGGAAAATGTTTTTCCAATATTGTACTATCAATATCGTTGTTTGCCAATATTAATCCTTCTTTTACTGGACACAATACTCCATCTAAATGCCCATTAGTTTCAATAACGTGGCATCGATAATCTGGAAATATTTTTTCTAATTTTTTATGTAATTCGTTTATATTTTGCCCAGGCCACGTTCCGGAATATAGATCTTTACCCAATCGGCAAATCATTGCACTATCTATTTTTAAATCATAACAAATTTCGTTACCAGAATCCTTGGCTAGTTTTTCTACTATAGACAAGCTAGAATAATCTCTGTAATATAATTTTTCAACAGAGTCGATATCCATGTGAGTTTTAAATTCTTGCCGAATATATTCCGGAAGATTATTCCATTCTGTATGTGACCGAGGAGGGTCTATGTTCCACGAATCTTGAGCTAATAAACGCCAATGGTATAATGCGTCAGTAGTTGGCATGTAGACTTTTTCGCCAATTACTCCAATGTCGTCTCGGGGAGTAAGCGGAGGAGGTAAGTAGATATTACCTATCCTATATTCAGCATAGTCATCTTTTAATACCGGGCGCAACACTTCGACATTAAACGATTTTAATATTTTAACTAAATTTAATAGATCTTCTTCAGTTTCAATGGCAAGATTTTCAAAAACTTGTCTAATATTAGCATTTTTAATAAATGAATAAAACTCCGGTGGATAACTTTTACCAACTAAACATGTTTGTAAAGGATCCCAGTGCTGAAATACCGATAGTGTCATTTATTTCCTGCGGCATGATGCATTGATGACAATAACTTTCCTATTCCCAACGATTTTTCTTGATCTTTAATTCTTACAACATTAATTAACTTGGTAGGAATTAAATCTAAATTTTTACAAATATCTGTGTATTTGTCCCCATAATAATCCCAGGTATAATCTCTAGATATTCTATTCAATAAAAAATTCCCGCAGCTAATAATTCCAGAATTTACATCTCCATAGTATCTTGACATAATAGTGATGCTGTCCATGGATCTCTGTCGAGACCAGCGTAACCCTATACGATTCCACTGACAATTATATTTGCTAAGACTCATTGCAAATGACTTAATGTTAGGGTGTCCAAGATCTATTCCGATATCTTTAGCCACTGTCATCCATGCAAAGTCAATGTGAATGTCAATGTTACGCTGTTCGCATATTCGTAATATATCGTCCCATTCCGGACGAAGATCTGCATAATGAAAATTTGGCAAGGACACAATTAACGGAACTTCGGGTTTGAGTTCATCGACCCGAACTCCTGACTTTCCCATTAATCCATAATACCCGTACTCGTTAGTTAAAATTTGAATCCCGTCCCATCCATATTTCAAAATTAAAGATTCGATAAATTGAGTACAACCCATTATAATGTCAATGCACTTAAAATCTTTCCAATTATCTAATGTGTTATACTTTGACGACTTAAACCAACGATTTGCATTAAGAATAAACTGATCGGGTGTTACAACTTGTTGTTTTTCCTCGTACCAGACCTTTGGCAAATCTATTAAAAATTTGTCTGTTACTGGTATTAGTTTTTCTGTTAAGTCTGCCCTGCTGTACTCGTACATTAATGTATTCCTCCACCCATCCATTTCATTATAAAAATATAGAACGGACTACTAAAATTAAAAACCCACACTCCATTAAATGATAGTAATGTTGCCGCAGGGTGTTTAAACGGTAATTTGACGCCAGACCTTGCTTGTTCTTTTGCATAAATTTCTGGGTATTCAAAAATTGCATATCCGTAATCATTGATCAATGATCGGCAATTGATGCCATCTATAACTAGTTTGTCTATTAATAAAGATTGATCCATCTTAACTGAATTATCAACAAACTTAACTTGATCATCGGTTTTATTAGAACGAAGTATTTTTAAAACATGATTCTTGTTAAATTCCAATGTTTGATTAAATTTAATCTTAGTCTTTTCTGTTATAAACCCGGTAAACTTTTCTTCGTTATTTAATAATATTTTTACATGAGGTGGTTTATCCCAAAACTCTGGGACTAAGTCTAATTCAAATTTTAATGTCTCCTGCAGAATTTCTTGAATCATTATTCTGTCTTTGTTTTTAAATTAGCAATCATGTTTTTTAGTTTTGAACTATCTACAGTAGCATGAACTTTATTTTCAATATTAAATCCTGCTTTCGGAGTTGCTGCAATTAATGGCGGAGTAATGCTACTACTTGTCTTAATTTGGTCCATAATCTGGGAACCTGTTCGATGCCCAAAGCCTCCGTTTTCTTGTTGAGCATCTTCTCCGGGGTCTGTAATGCGCAGACTTTCCATGTTAAATTCAAGATCAACTTTGGTGCCCACACCGCTAGAGCTACGTGTTTTCATTAATTGTATTTGGTAACGTCCTCGCTCTTTCATTGCACGACTTGTAAAAATACCAAATACATTATCTGCTGTGTTAATTTTACTTATACCACCGGAAATATGGCTATGATCAAATTCAATTTCTTCCACTGCAGATCGATTTAACTGCGAAGCGGTAATCATCAATATGTTGAATTCACGAGCTAGATTACGCAATTCTTCTGACACATACTTGTCCTTGACAAACAAATCACTGGGACTAACTTTAGCACTAACCGGCATGACTAGATCTAAGTAGTCAACCATAATAAAGTCTGTCTTTTGCCCAGTTTGAATTTCTAGTTCTTTAAGATATGCACGTATATGATTAACGTTACTCTGTGCCGGCATGTACTTAATTCTCAGTTTTCCTGACTTCTTACCTAGGAACTTAATCTTCATTTCCAGTGTGTCTAAGTCTTTGAAGATTTCTTTGGTACTCATGTTTGCTGCCATGGCATCCATACGCATAGCACACAGTTCTTCACTAAGTTCTAGTGATAAGAACACGCCATTAAGTCCAGCGGTAATCCAATTGATGGCAATGTTTTGCATAAAAAGACTTTTACCGCTACCCGATCCGCCAGCAAAAATGTTAAGCTCGCCACGATTCATACCTCCAAATAATCTAGAATCTAAAGTGGGCCAGCCGGTACTGACTTGTCCGTTATTGGATTTAATTTTAAGAAGTCGAGCACGTGGATCTTCAAAGTAATCTGTGCCCATATCTTTAGTTAAACTAATTTGTACAGCATCTTTAATAAGTTTTTCAACTGGATCATAATCGCCTTTTTCGATCATGTCTGCGGCTTTTAGAATAGCACGTTCAAGTTCTTGTCTGCGACTAAAACTTTCGAACTCTGATAGAAACCAACTATAGTGCCCTTCTATCATGTCAGGAACTTCTTTAAGTTCTATGCCGCTAACTGCTTGCACTTGGTCTCTTGTAGGAAGTGTCTTGTGCTCGTCGCTATGCTTTTTAATAAATTCCGCAACAGCACGTAGGCTACGGTCAAAGTTTTCCGGGTTATATATATTTTGCACACGCACATACGTTTCGGCGTCCTGCAACATCATTTCTAAAAACAATTTTTGTATACTTACATTATAATCTTTTGTCATTATAGTTTATATTTTTTGCAAATCATTGAAAACACATCGTCGTTTTTTGTAATTGCCGGCAAGCAAGAGATCTTAGTAATTTGAAAATTTTTATACATTACGTTGTCAATGTAACAAAATGATTCAAATATATTTTTAATTTTTGTATCTAAAAATTCAGTTGTATCATGTGACACGTGATGAAAGTAAATGCCTTGCTCGTCTGCTAAAAAAGGCACAAAGTCGTAATTTTGTTTTAGTATTTGATCTATTGCAAAATCTACTGGTTTGTATTTATAATCGTCAACGAGAATTATTCCAGTTTTTTTAATCATATTAAATGCGTTAACGAGATCAGACTGAACTACAGGTAGCTCATGATTTCCGTCAACATTAATAAAATCAAATTTTGTATCTGTTTTAAACTCTGTACTAGACATGTTTAAGAAAGTTACTTTCTTAGAATTATCTTTATAGAATTTATCATATAATGCCATCTCAAATTTAAGATCAATTGCAGTCAATGATTCTGTGCAGTTAGCTTCCAAAAGAGCCCCGAACGTTTTACCTTCATAAAATCCTATTTCTAGAATTTCTCGACATTTAAAATGTTTAACTAACTCAAATATTAGCAAAACTTCAAAATTGACTCTCATATCTTCATAGCATGAAAGATTTTTGAAAATTTTCGTCTCTGTGAACAAATTGTTGTTTTTAATCATATATTTTTTTTCTTTTTAGTTCAATTTTGAGTCTGCTAGTTTCCCTAGCTTCTAAAATACATTTAAGAACAAACATTTTACCGTGTTTAACTACAGCCTCGTTGATATCCTTACAAGTTTCCATCCATATAGGAAAACTAACAGTCCATCCTGCTTCAATGGCTCTGTCGATTAATTTACGCCCTGCACGATCGGTGTCCGGGACAACAATAACTTCTCGTTGTAATCGATCAATGACTTCGATTTGTGTATCAGAAATTTCAGCACCACTAACTGCTACTCCATCTATTGCCATTGCATCAAAGGGTCCTTCGCAGACCACAACAAATTTACTGTCGGGTCGTTGATTATCTAAATTGAACACAAAATCTGCAGGGTGGCTAGACCAGTACTTGGGCTTAATCCCATCCTCAATTGCTCTGGCGGTAAATCCTACTATTTCGCCATGGTAGTAATAAGGAATAATAATTCTACGATGTAAATTATATGCTTCATTATCAGTTAAATAAAACTCATACTTTCTTGTACTAAGATCAGTATCAATTCCTCGTTGGTTTATATATGTGACAGCATTAACTAACTGTTCAGGCAATTGATAATTTTCGTCTTGCAGTGTTATATACGATACCCATTGTTCAAAACTAACAACGCCTTCAGGCAAGGCTCTGGCTTCGTATTTTATTTCTTCAACCGGTTCTTTAACTAGATCTTCGGGTGCAATTATCTCTCGTAATCTAACTGCATCAATTACCAATCGACGAATAGTTAAATCGTCGGCGCCCAGCCAAGAGAGTAGTTTTCTAAACTTAAAGCTTAAATGCCGCCCCGGAATAAAGCTAGTAGTATAACCACAGTTAAAGCAATGATAGGAAATTTGTCCATTATTTGTTTTTACACCGCCACGCCCTCTAGTGTCAGCAGTTTCTCCGTTGTGTATGCAGCAAGGTGCATTAAAAGATATCCAGCCGTTCTGTCCCGTTTTCTTGCGGGCAGGAAGTAATTGCAAAACCGTTTGCTGGATAGAATCAATCATTGAAATATTATAAATTACTTAACTATGGAAGTCAAATTTTTGTAATCTTTACATAACCAGGTGCAGAATTTACTGTACCCAAATTAGTTATACTTGAACCATTAAATGTCGACGATCGTTCGTATTGCCCATCACTAGTAGCTACAGCGGTAGCGTTTGCAGCGATCCACGAGCCGCCGCCGCCGCCTGCATCAAGCGCGGTACTATTGTTTGCATATCCACCAGCACCGCCAGAATAACCACCGCCACCACCGCCAACAATTGGGCTGGCTCCGCCACCACCGCCAAATCCCCCGGGGCTGGTTCCCGGAAAAACATACCCTGTCGAAGCGGCACCACCGGTTAGATTACCTAAGAAATGCCACCCACCTTGACCAGTATTGTTATTTGGTATTCCTGGTCTTACATTCGCACCAGTCCCAACAACACCAGGAAGTAAGAAGCCACCACCGCCACCTGAATCGTATCCATTGACACTAGCAACACCATTTAGATTAACATGACTATTACCGCCCCAACCGTTAAATCCACCGGGAGCACCGTTAAAACTGTTACCACCAAAGGTAGTTGTCTGTCCATTACCACCAAACAGAACGGACGCATTGTTAGTCCAGTAACCAGCTGCGCCCCCACCGCCGGCAACAATCAACGGGAAGTTACCGGGCAAGACAACAAATGTTCCTCCCCCACCACCGGCAGTTGAATATGTGCTCGGCTGTGCGGTATTGGCACTGGGCTGTCCCACAGCAATGGTAACATTGGTTCCTTGTTCAAGTGTAAAAGTGCCTCGCATAACAGCACCACGACCATATCTTGCGGCCGCCGTTGTATTGGAGTACGAAGCAATACCAGATCTAGAACCTGCTGCTTCAATTGTGTATTGCCCGGTACTGGGAACTATCCAGTACTGATAACCCGCTTTGCCCACTCCGTAGTAATTGGTGTTGGTTAACCACACATTACTAGCGTTACTCGAACTGTAACTATTGGCAAATAGCCAACGCACATTAGCACCGGTTGGACCAATTGTGCTACCGGTAGTAAAGGTAAAGGTGGAGAAATTGTACAAACCTGTGGTATCGTATATGGTTCCACCGTATATGGTTGTGCCTTGAATTATCATATTTACTGGTTAATCATTAGGAGCCTTGAGTACCATAAATCTTATTGTTATAGTCTGTGTTGCACTACTGCTAGTGGTAATGTTTCGCAAATATATCCAAAAGCCAGCACCGGCATCATTTGATGGTACCGCCCAAACCGCATATACACCATTATGGTTACTAACAATTTCTACTACTACAATATCTTTGGTATACTCGACTTTGTTGTTCTGCACATAGAATGCATCAAGTTGGTCTGATGTCATAGATGCATTAGCAGTGATGATAGTACCCGACAAAGCATTTATAGTAACCCCACTTCCTCTATTAGGTGTTTGTGTTACTGTTGATCCAGAACTGTAACCAATCTTACCCGACGATACAACACCACCCGATATAACATTTCCAGATGATGTGATATTTCCACTAGATGTAATAGGGCCAGAGGATATGTTTCCAATTACCGTAGCATTACTGAATACAAAAACATTTGGTAAAGTTACATTGCCAGTGCTATCAAATGTGCTTGAATAGGCTCCGGTTATAATTACAGTATTAGGATCAGTACCAATCAAGTTAGTAACAGTAACATTACCTGTTACTGTAAGATTGGCTAGACCAGTCGCATAACCTCCAGTAATTACTGCATTGGCTGTGCTGAAATTGGTAGCCACTGCTGTGGTAACATTTGCATTGGTAGCATTAACTGTAGCGGCATACCATGAGCCAGCGTTACCTGTGGTAACAGTAACATTTGTTAATGCACTAATGTATCCTCCGCTAATTACAGCGTTAGCGGTGTTTAAACTAGCGCCTCTTAGTATGCCATTGTAACCTGGCAAGTATGCTGCCACTTCGGTATTACCATATGTACTGCCACCTGAGCTAAATGCTGCTCCATTGGCCCAGAATATACCGTTAGTAGTTGTGACCCTACTTACTGCAATATTAGTTAAATTGGCGTTGCCTGAAGTTAAATCAAATTCGATATACTTGGTGGTATACAGATCATCGTTTTTGTAAATACCAAACTGTCTGTGTGCGCCGATTCCTCTATTGTTATTACCATTACCACCAGCGTCCCACCAGGCGTAACCTAAGATAGTAGTTGCACGAGAACTATCTAATCCATTATTGTAATCAATGCTGATGTTACCGGTATTGTTTACGGCACCAGGTGACCCGTCTCCTATGTGTAGCCAGTAGCCAGGATTACTATTGTTTATACCAACATAATCCAACATTGCAATTTCGCCTGCACCAGCACTGTTAAGAATAATACCTTGTCCTGCTCCACCTTGTGTGGAAATTGTTGTATCAGTAAATGTTACATTACCAGTGTCGGCTTGCACTGCAGGAATATACGGAGCACCATTGCCCCAGAAGAAACCATTGGTGGAACTTACATTGGCTGCTGTTATTTCTCCGGTGCTGATTGTGGCAGGACTGGCTACGAAGTTAATTGTTCCAGTGTAATTGGCTAGGTACGCGGCAACTTCTGTATTGCCATATATACTGCCGCCGATTCCACTTAATATACTCACTCCGTTTGAGTAATTAATACTACCATTATCAGGCAGGGCTAGATTACCATCCGAGCTAAACACCCAGACTCCATTCTGATTGCCTAGTGCTATGTTGCCTGTCTCTGCATACAGTCTTAGATCTAGATCACTGTGTATGGTAGCATCGTCGGGTACGATTAAATTACCATCGGAAGTAAATTTCCACTGCCTAGATCCTCCAGCAGTTGTAGAATAAGTCTGAATCCTGAACTCGCCGTCATTTTCGGGGTATACTGTCATCAAACTACTACCCTCTATATATGGTCCAGTGGGTGTACCATCACCAGCAGGCCAAATCAATGCACCATTGCTAAACCGCCACTGTTGATCATATTCGTCTTGAATAGTTATGTTGCCAACAGTGACATTGCCTCTAGACAAATATGTGGCCACATTGGCATTGCCATATGTGCTACTACCGGTTACCGGAGCATTGTTAACCAACAGAGTTCCGCCGTCTACTCGAATAGGTGTATTGCCGATATAGATAGTATTATTGCTGACCCATAAGTCCCGCCATTGATGTGTAGCATCACCAAGACTGTAGGTTACATTTGCAGCGGGTAAGATATTTCCATCAAATGCAGATAGGTACGTTTTAACATCTGCATTGGCATAACTACTAGTTCCAAAATTTGCATTAGCCCAAATTTGGTACGCACCAACATTGGCGTCTAAAGTACTTGTTAAGTGAGTGTTAGCCCAAAGCTGATATGCACCGACGTTGGCATCAATGGTACTAATCGATGATTGTTGTCCTGCTGCATTGCCTAGTAGACTCGCTAAGTTACTTTGCTGTGCCACTGCATTGGCTAATAGTGTTGTTAGGCTATCTGCTTGTGCTGCGGCATTTGATGTTAGTGTGTTTAATACTGTTGCCTGACTAGCAGCATTGCCTGTAAGTGTGTCTAATAGAGACTGTTGAACTGCCGCATTGCTTAACAGGCCAGATATGTTAGTAGTAGCGGAACCTAGGTTAGCATCTAGCGTTTGTATTTGAGCATTTGCCCATGATTCGTATGCACCAATATTGGCATTTAATGAGTTAATTGCAGTGGCTTGAACTGCTGCATTAGCGTTAGCAAATGTTTGACTTCCGCCAATATTTGCACTGGTAATGCTTTGGCTTTCTAAATATGCTGCGGCATTTGTATTGCTGTATGCACCCGCAACACCCCCGGCATTTATTACTGTGCCACCAACTGTAGTGCCATCGTGAATTCTTAGTGTTATTGCCTGCGTATCGATGGTCACTTCGCCGTTAACGCCGGTATAGGCATTATTTTGCGCTGTATTTCCACGCTTTAATAAAACTTTAGTTACATTTACATTAGCTACTGTCATGGTAATAATCCGCTATCAATTACAACTTCATTTAGTGCAGGTGCAGGTTCTGTAGTTGAATAGTAAGCTGGTTTAACTTCTAGATCCAACGGGACACTAAAGTTGTCATCGATATATAAAGGACTTTCGCTGCTGTCTGCTGTTAGTATTTTTTTGAGTGTTAGTTTATAAAGTCGCTGCTCTAAGCTGTTTACCGTTGCTGTGTCTATAGTTACTGTACCTAAACCCTTGGTAATATCAGTAAAAGTAACTGCCAAACTATAAGCAGTAGTTTCGTTAACTGGATCTTCTATATTCAATTGGACTGTGTAGCCCGTCATGTTAACTAATTTTTGATCTTGATTTCTGATAACAATTTGTAAGGGGTTATCGATCCCTTGATATACGGTTATTGGGCGGCTATACACGACACGGTTCCTTGGTGTAAAAATTGCGGGATCCCAAATTTGGACCTCGACAATATTGGAATATAAATAAGCTTGGATTTGCATTATCTTGTATTTATTGAATAAATGGTTGAACCTGATTACGAAGAATTACTAGCCCAATACCCATTCTTAACCTACCTGATCTATGGCGGAAATGAGTACATTGGAGTTATACAAAACTTAGATGAAGTAATTACTACAATATACGACTACGGTGCATTGCGCACAGTGGAGCAAAAACGTCAGTTTTTAACTTTAGCTGATACGTGGTGGTGGGAAAGTAATAGGCTCATACCTATTAATGTATTCTTAAAGGAAGATTGGTTTCCGTTCAGGGCTGTTATTAAAACAATGAACAGCAAAGATGTAGAAATTAAGTACGGCCCGCATGTGAGCCTAAGAGAAATCGCTGCTAAACGCAGCAAACGTAGGTCAATTACTCTTGTTCGGAAGCTTGGTTAAGCAAATTCATATTAACTACAACTAAATTTGCATATGCCACAGCGTGTGATTTTTTAAAGTAATATGCATTATCCGCAGGCTTTTCCCAAATAGTTTCAGCAACTTCTCGCCAGGTTCGACCAATTAAATGTCTTTTAGCAGGACGTATTACAGCAAGAAACATGGCTAATCTAGGAATGCTATTAACTGCTTCAGGGAATTTAATTAGTGTATCATAATGTCCATTAACGTGTATCAATTGATCAAAAAAAGTTCGGTCGTAAAGTCTATCCCATGCAGGGTCCTGAGTCATTAATTCTGTTAGGTGCTGTTCAGATTTTACCTGCGAATATAACCCAACATTAAGTACATCTATTTTAACATATCCACGATCCTCGGCTTCGTGATGATCTAAACTGCTACGACCATTTAATGGATCTACCGGAATTTGTGTAAAATATACTCCGGTATTATGCTTTGATCTTTCGCCATCTTTTACTATTGTAGCCGCAGTGTATCCTAGCAAAGACAAAGCATGATCTCTATTAGCTACATCAATATCAATATCTGACTTGAATTTCATAATCCAGCCGCCTTTAAGATATGCCTGCACCACTCAGCATCGGCTGTGTAATCGCGGAGCCGACGATTCCAAAAATCAGGATCAATCCAAGGCATAACCAAAACCAAATGCTCCGGGCCAAGATCTCCAAGCCACTCAATGCCACTATCGCAGTTGTAAACAACCCAAGGGCTAATACGGCCAGTGGTAATATGATGACAAATACGGTTAGTATTCCCATACTTAAAATAATGGCTAAAGTGAGCAAGACCACTGCCTCCGTTGGCGTATTCTTCCATTTCTTTAAGTCCTCTTTCAAGTGCGTCTGCTGGTGCTTCTCGTCTGATATAGTCATGTAACCATTCCTCGTAATAACTATCCTTGGTCCAGTGATCTAACTTTTTATTATTCTTTAAAAGCCATGTAGTAAAACTAGGGCCATTAATGGCCCTAATATCAACCAGGTATCTGCCGTAACGAACGAAAGCACGATAATAAGGGCTGTTAACAAAGTCTTCATAAGATTTTAATTTTGCCGATCCTTGTGTAGTTTCATAGAACTGTAAGTAAGCTCTTAACCCAAACTGCACTCCTGTTTCTCGTTCTTGTTGCCAACGTCGTTTGGTTTCACATAGATGTGCAGCCAGAGTAGATTCTTTACGAAACTCTTTTTCACAGTAACGACATTTATAACTCTGATTTAATGCGCTTATCATCCCACCCATGTTCACGTGCTAATTGTTTTAAATCTTCTTTGGTATTAATCTTACCTAATAATTCTAATTCATCGTCGCTGTAGTCAGGATAGAAATTTTTTAAAAATTTTACGGTTTTATTTCCTGAACTTTCTTTTTTCTTTTGTTTGATCCAGTTATGCCTAAAATTTCCCATACCGGGGCTAACAGTGGTAGCCGATAACCATTGCAGTTCAGGATGTCGTGATAGCTCAAAAAAATGTTTATTTAGATTTTCATTACAAGATAAAAGATAATACTGCTGTAGTTCGGCGCTTCCGTTAACTGAACTGCCCCAACGAATCATTAAGAAGTTAGAAAACTTTTTTCTTTCCTCGTCAGTTAATTCTCGATAAAACATTCGATCTTTACTGTCAAATGCTCGCATTTCGTTGGCAATGTTTAATTTATCACTCATACTGGATGATGGTCTACTGTTTGTTCTTGTTTGCTTAATTCGTATATAACTTTAGCACGATCTAGTGCTTCTTGTAAAGCAGGGATATGTTCTGCTGCACGTAATATATCTACCCACCTTGCTACAGTACCACCCGGCATACCAAATACTTTTAATTCTCCAGGTTCGTAATCACTACCAATTAAAATTCGATCAGTGCTTCCGTGTTCTCGTGCATATACATTTTTGCCATCTCGCTCATAGATATATGTAGCACCAGGTGTTAGTTGACTTCTATTACCAACATTTTGCATAATCTACCACCTCGCTCTGTCTTGAAATATCTTTTACAAAATATACACATAAAGGTTTTTCTGTGCCGGTTGATAAAGGAACAGCCAGCAATTGTCCTGGTTTGAGTTTTGGAAAATACCATTTAACATCTTGATAAATGTCTACGATTTCAATTTTTGAAAACTCAGGTTTAAAACTACTTAAAGGGTTAAAACAAAATACACTAAAACCTCGATCATTAATACTAGTTAAAGGTACTACTTCTAAATCCCCTAGATCAGGCTCACCAATTAACACATGCCAATCAACTGGCATTTTAATTAAATGCTCTCCTATCCTTAGCACTAAAGCCGGACTATTAAAACTTTCTAGAAATATCAGGGGTATATAAAAATAATCCGGGCTTCTAGGATCACTGTTATCTAATACCGCAAATCGTAAATCTTCTATCTCGTCGGGTATGTCGTTCAGCTCATATGCTGTGTTTTCTAATGTTAATATTCTCAATTTATTTCACCTTGCCATCTTAGAAGAAACATCATTAGTTCTTCTTCTTTTTTAAAACTGATTGTATGGTAACTCACTTGTTTACCACATCCGTGTACATGACACCAATGAGTAATATCGTATAAATGCCGATTATAAATTCTAACCCATTTAATACCGTTACCACGGTCTTCAATATTGAAACTCATTTCCACTCGGCCTTTTCTACGGTAAATGGATAGTTAGCCTCTTTATAAAAAGCTTTTCTTTTTGTTAAATGTCGTTTTGCGAACTTACAGGTGGATGTGATGTCCCAGATTTGTACGAAATCTTTATCTTCTGCCTTGCGTATTCCACGCCCGATACTTTGAATAACTCTAACAAAACTTTTACCAGGCTCAACGAGAACAAGATTAAAAATGCGGGGAATATTGATGCCAACAGCAGCAACGCCGTAAGTAGCGATGATGATTTTGTTTGTTGCCTCTGCCACTTCGTCATAGTGCTCTTTTCTTTCTGTGGCTTTAGTGGCGCCACTAACAAAAGCCACATCAGGTCGATCTTTGAGCAAACTGAATAACCCACTTAATTCAATTTGCAATAACTTACCTGTTTCAACTCTATCAACAAGAATAAGAGTATTCCCACCATCCTTAATCTTGTCAATCAATTGGGCTATGTATTTAACCCTATCTGTATTTGTTACCAAGTATTTAAGTTCGCTTTGATAATCTTTATACTCTACGTAGTCGACCAATTGAACAATATTAACATGACACTGTGCCAGGTGCCCTGCTTCTTGTAATTCGCTGGCACTTAATTGTCCTACCACTGGGCCTAACATACAATTAATGCTTTGTCTAGCATAATCTTCTTTAGGAATAGTTCCAGTTAATCCCCAACGTATAGGTATGTGTGCAAACGGCCCGGACAATAATGTTTTTAATGCATCGGCTTTTGCTTGATGTACTTCGTCGACTATAACTGCAACTACACCTTCTAAGAACTCACCTATAGTAATATCAGCTTCAGAGTTTTTAGTATCTTTGAGTAAGTTGTTTAAACTTTGCCAAGTGCAGATAGTGTGCGTTCGATTAAAATCTTTGCGATCACCGAAGTATACACCAACATCTAATTCCATGTTCACAAAGTCAGTTTCAGTTTGCGTAACTAAACTTTTATTCGGAACTATAACAATAGTACGGCCATAAGAACTAACTGCATCAGCTAGCGCAGCAGTAATAACAGTCTTGCCTGCTCCTGTTGCTACTTCTTGCACACACTGCGGGTTAGCAAAGAATCTATTAATGATCTCAGGTTGATAGTCACGAAGTTCCATAGGTTGGCCGGCCTTGGGGTGACCTTTTGGCCACATTATGTGACTGTAACTTTGTTCATTAACTTCTTTGAATTCAAATGTGGTGCGATACTCTCGAGTATCTTCTATTGCAATGTCGTATCCTTGCTCGTCTAAATAGGCAAGTATTTCAGGTAATAGATTGATATAAGTAGTGCCGCCAAGATTAAAGAAAGGGACCTTTCCGTCCCAACGGCCAAGACGAACGCTAGGTTGATACCTAGCGCCCGGAATTTCATATTTGTATTTTTTAACTAGAGCTGTCCGAATACCTAGTTCTAGTCCTTCAATTTTTACGTTAACTTCGTCTCGAATTAATAATCTTGCTAGCATCAGGTTTGTTTGGTTTTTTTATTATTATACACTTCTGTTGCAAAATAAACAACCTTTTCGGCTTGCTGTAGTAACATAGATTTTTCGCCGCCATACATCATACCTTGACTGCTAACTAACAAACGAATAGGTTGTTGCCAACTAGTAAGATACTTATTAAAATAAATTACTTTTTTGTCTATAGTTTCTTCTGTGCGTTTAAGGTTTTGCGTTTGGTAAATATCATCCGGATGGAAATACTGTCCCACAAAGTGTTTAAATAAATGTCCGCTTAAATTTGGTTCATAAACATAGATCGGATAACGTCCAGTTACTTCAGCATATCGAACCAAGTCCTTGATTACATCTGCGCCGCTAGTAGGACTAAACTTAGACTCTATTGCAGTCATTAAATTATAAATTCTAGGGCCGTGCCGATTAATTACATCCTCCTCGATATTTTGATCTATAGTATACCCATATCGAGGAGATTCATCTACTAACAAATCAACATTAGAGGAATCAAATCCACACCAATCATTAATTGCATTTGTTAACGACGAAGGTGCGTTAGTAATAGACAATTGTTCGTTTGATTTAACTAATTTAATCTCGTAAGGTTCTGCTTCACTGTTAAGTACCGTTTGCAAATAAGGTTGAAAATTTTCTGCAATTTCAAATTGATGATTAGTAGCAAAACCATGTGCCGCTACTACATTGGTTTCTGTAATAGCCAACTTCCATGTCTTTGACTCTTGTTGAAATCTCCAAGTACCCTGACTAATTTTAGCTAAATCTCTTATGTCGTCGATCATTTTAGTGTCATAAGGGAACTGTAAAACAATATGATCATTATCAACATATAGCAAACGTCTACGATCAATTTCCCGTATACCTAATCTGAAATGAGGAGTTTCAGCTGGCTTAACATCGATACCTATCTTTTCTAACTGCTTACGATATTTGAGTACGATCTTAACCGCCAATTCAGCCTGCTTGTCTGTAAGTGATCGACCATCCATAGTAGCTGCGGCCATGCTGTTAACAATATTAACGTCGTAACGTGCTAGACTAACAATTGGTGGAGTACTGGCAAACAATCCATATAACTTTCCAGTTGCTGGATCTCGTTCGCCGGCAATTACTTCCATGTAATCTTCAATATAAGGAAAAGTTTTCATGCGTTTACTATAACATATTAAGAAATTAAGATCAAAAAAAGCCCTACCGAAGTAGGGCTAATTCCGGGATAAAAGGAGCTAACAAAAATCCCGGTACGACTCAATCAAACGCCAAGGTTAGTATTGCTAACAAGAAACCTAATACTGGTTCTCCGGCTAATATTAGAAATATTACCCCTACCCAGGCCATTATACAGACTTCATACAAGTGGTCTGTGCCAGCGACTGCCATTTAGTTGGGAAACTCTTGTACAGTTGAGCAATCTTAATTGCCATGCGCAGCGACATCTCGCGCAGACGATCTTTATATTCGTCCATAAATGCAATAATTTCGTCTTGGCCTTCGGTACTAATTTCAAGATCCGCAAAAAGTTCTCCGGTACGAGCAATTTGCTTGATACGCAGGATCTTGTCACGCATGGTATCCAAGGTCAGATCCAGATAGTGGCAACGACTTTGGAGTGCGTCCAAGTGATCCTTGAGTTTCTGGCTCTTCATCTTGTCGAACTTGATGTTCGTGATAAAGATCACAGAACCTTTGAAATCAAAACTAGAAGGGATACCTTCGTCCTTGAGCACACGACTTTCTGATAGCCAGGAAATCTTACGTTTCTTACCTGAATCCAATGCACCTTTGAGCAAATTCAAAGAAACATCGTCAAACAAGATAGTATCGCAATCATCGAAAACTACAACACAGTTCGGATCAGAATACCGGTATAGCACTTGATATAAACCAATTGGGCTAGCAGAACCTTTGACAACTTCGGCTCGCAGGCGGCGGCCGGCAATTTGATCTAGCAATGTGGCCTTTTCAATTTCTTGCTCAACGCCAAACGATTTGCCAACACCCGGAGGGCCGGAAACAATCATAGCGCGGATATCGCCGTTGGTAGCAGCCTTGGTCATTTCGTGTAGGATTTCGAAACGACGACCAATATCTTCCATGCGTTCTTCATCTGTTTGTTGTGCATGGGTATCTTCAACATCTGCTACTACTGTACCAGTATATTCACCAGCATCAACAAACTCATAGTCGCTCATGCTGTTAACTTTAACACGGATGTCATCAGGGAAGCCAGGAAAAGCACCGCCATTTTTAACAGTTACATAACCACCTTTAGCACCGACTTTGAATTGTTCTACAAGTTGAAATACACTGCCAGAAACATTGGTGGTACGATAAGCGCCGGACTTGATACGAACGAAAGACATAAGAGCTCCTTATTAATTGATTAATGTGTATTGTTATTATTCAATTATTATAACAAATCGAGTGATTATGGTCAAGTAATTACTTGACCAGAGCGTAGGGTCGATTCCACTGCCCAATGTTAACAGAAATGTAATGCGAGCAATGAAAGTAATCCGTCATTGCGTCGGATTCGTCAAAGTAATCAGGACCGTACATTGCCGGGATAATTTCTGCAAGGAAATCCTTTGCGCAACCGGTAAAGTGTTCATGATACCAATACGGATTAACTTGGATACGGTCACCACCGAAATCAATACTGCCTTGTTTAACATTCAGTGTAAGGGTGCTATGATTGCGAACAGCAAGGCTGGCTTTAATACCATATTTTTTACAAATTGCTTTAATAGTAGGTGCCAGTTTTGCTTTGTGTTCTTGTGACATGTAAGCCATTTGTTACGCTCCTTATTAGTTACTATATCAATATTATAGCAAACAGGATCTTTTTGATCAACCGTTTTATGCGAACGATTGTGCGTACTTGTGAAGATTTTTGTTGTAATTTTTATAACTACTAGAGTTCTTGGCATTGTGATACCAAGCAACAACCACGGATTTAGTTTTTGTAATGCCCCAGAACTGTCCGCGATCGCCGTTTTCGCCGGCCTTGACCCATTGCCCGGGACGAAGTGTTGCTATTTCAGCATCCGACATTGCCCAAATATTAACAGTTTTAGTATAAGACATTTTGTCTCCTTGGTGTGTTTAACTACAATACACAGATTATAGCAAAATGGATCTTTTTGGTCTACCGAAATTTATTGTTGTTATTTTAGCAACTATTGCCAACGCTGTTCTACAAATTCCTTGCTGCTTTTATAACCACTTGCATGTTCGGGTTTAAATGTAACATGAAATCCATCAAATTTTGTTCCGTCATATGTGACCGTTATATTTTCAACAACACGCCCGGTTTGTTCCTCAACTTCTCGTCGGATTATTTGTTCAACAACATGAGAACTTAATATTGCTGACATAGCAATTTCAATTTTATAATTGTCTTTAATCATATTAATCCTTCAATGCATGCCAAACTTCAGGATCCATGCCCAGATAAATCCGATATAGCAGTCGATTACGCCATACGCTAAACTCATTAATTCGATTTTCAAACCAAATTAACAAATCGTCGCGGAACCAAAGAGGATTTAATAGTAGAACAACAAGAGCAGTAAAAACTGGTAAAATGGCAACACATAAAATACTGTAATGTAAAAATTTCATGCGATACCAGTTTCCACCATCGGGTGTCATTGTAACAGTTTCTTTTTTCATTGGGCCTCCGTAACAGTTGTTATTATAAACTGCCGGTTGTTGATTGTCAATATTAACGTTTTCTAATTTGATGAAAGATCGGACGATTATCTCGGCGGCGGGATTTTGGATCACCACCGACTACAAGATACTGCCCAGGTTTCAACCCGTGACTGTGTTTGTCGACAAAATGAGCAATGGCCCTGCTTGTTGTATAAATTAAACATAGTCCCTGATCATTGGTGACCATGTACGACTCGATGCCGCACTCATCTTCTCTGACATAAAGCATGATACATTATTTAGTGCAGTATCAATTTGGTTAAGGGGTACACCATGAGCCCGATAACCTTCAGTTACACAATCTAAATAATTTTTGCCGGGTTCAGCTAGCCAATGTTGGTTATTCATTTGATATACAAGTGTATTATACCAAACACGACCCTGTTTAACTTTTACATTAAAACGGGTATAGTAAGTTGGATAGCCTTCGAGAATATCTAATGCACGAAGATTATCTAAGTTAATATCCCAAAGAACACCATAAACTCGTGCGCCGGGGTTGTGTTCAATATCACAGTGTGTACGAAAACATAACTCGTAATCGTCTAACCATGCTGAGCCGAGACTTACCGAGCCCGGGCAACGGCGGGCCATCTCGTCTACGTTAGTATTCATGCCATAAGCAAAATATTTCATGATGTCATTATACTATGTTAAATAATTATTGTCAACTATCAAAATGTATTGCAAATTTATTAACAATGGTATTGCAATTGCTTACCAAAATATTGTTCGTCCATGTTGTTCGTGGAAATTTGATGCTGAATATCAAGAAAAAAATCAAATTGAAAACATTAACTTTGCAGAATGGCATAATAATACTACCCTAACCCAGGCCAGGATAGATCTAGAAAATGACATATGGCCTGTAAATTGCAGTTATTGTCAGGAAATAGAAAATCAAGGAAGAGAAGATAGCACTCGATTAAATGGTAATCGATCATATGCCGACTTTGATGATAACGATTTAGTTCTTGAAATTCGTCCTGGTTCTGTATGTAATTTTGCATGCCAGACTTGTAGTCCTGCTGCTAGTAGTAGAGTATATCGGTATTATAAAAATGCCGGCTTGTTAGACCAGCAAAATAATATCAATAACCAAAAAGTTATTTCTATTGTTGATAATCATTCCTCAGAATCATTTTCAGATTTTAATTTTTTATTACCAATTGCAAGTAGATTAAAGACTGTAATTGTATTAGGCGGGGAGCCTTTTTACGACAAGAACTGTATTTCTTTTTTACATTGGTGGCAAAAAAACACAAACGCATCATTAGTTGCATTTACTAACGGGTCTGTTATTGATACTAAATTTTTAGAAAATTTAAAAAATAAAATTGTTCTTGTCTTTAGTCTTGATGCTGTTGGTGATAGAGCCGAATATATTAGATTCGGAACTAAATGGGCTCAGGTTAAAAATAATTTTTTGTTGGCTAGACAACTTCCTAATGTAGAAGTACGTGTAAACATTACTACATCTATATACAATTTTGTATATCTTGATTCGTTAATAGAATTTTTATTATCCGACTGGCCTGATGTAGTGACTTTTGGGCCAGCAACTGAAAATATATTCCAGGAACATGCTGTTCCGGTTGCGTATAGAGAAGAAATAAAAACTAGACTTAAAAATTCAATTAAAAAAATAAAAAGTAGCACTATTGAAGAAGGACAGCGTTGGAATACAATAAACGCTTTGCAATCAATAATTGATAACTTAGACACAGTAGAATATAATCAACAGGCAAATCAAGAATTTAGATCTTTTGTTCAAAGCATGGACAGAGTAAAAAAAATTAATATTAAAGATTACTGCCCGGAATTAGTTAATTATATTAACTAAATTTTCCATATAATTGCCAGAATTTTTATTATTTGATAAACAGTCTAATAACTCAGGGAAATTTCTTTTAATAAGTTCTTTTTGAATACTACTGTTCATTATTTGATTTTCTAAATCATCAACACCAAGTCTTGCTATTGTTGTAAACAGTTCTATATCTTTAAGAGGAGTCCAAGTAAGAGTGTTCCCTAGGTGCCAATGTTGATAATCATTGCTAATTAGGTTCACACAGCTTCGTATTGCTTCTTCTAGATTATTAAAAAATAAATCCTTCTGCTCTTCCCAAATTGTAGTATACTCCTCGAGTAAAAAATATTCTCGATGTAATGCATTTGAATATTTCTTTATTAATTCCGGAATACTTGATCGATAATATCTTAACATCATATTAGCTGTAGTCGGACTACGTACAGTAAACTCGTCACCGGGTGCGCCGGTTAATATAACGCAAGAATCTTTCCAATGATGAATTTGATTATATCCCCAGAAATTCATTAAAGTTACATGATTCTTCATATAAAAATAATCAAAATCCATATGAGTGTATGTTATTAGTTGATTATCAACTTTTAACTTATGCAAGTACGAATATAATAAACCAGTATCAATACCACCAGTTAAAAACGACTTGAGAGGTAGATGATTAAATTTAATAAAGTTTTTTACTTTTAACGTTAAAATATCGTCAACTTTATCAACAACTTGAGCAAATGTAAGAGGGGAAGTATCAATTACTGGAATTAGATCGAATTTTGATTCAATTAACTCACCATCGTCCATGATAGATACAAAACTATCAGTCCAGATACTCCGCGATAATTTATTAAGATTAGATATTCCTGCTTTTTTATCGTACCACAAAGGAAAGCTTCTACATCTGTCCGTCTTAATAGTAATTCCTTTGTTAAAACACTTAATTACACAAAAATTTCCGGTATGTAGTGGTTCTTCCTGATTACAAATTTCTGGTAGTAATAATTCCAGTGAATTTACATCCGTGTATCCTTTAAAGAAGATTTTATTTTTATTACTGTCTTCTGTTACAGACCATCCGTTGTCAAAATTAAACCAAAGATTACCGTGTTGATGATGATTTGGGAAATTATTTAATATTTGAGAACCAATATTAAAGAACATTTATTGTCTTATTAATTTTTGTTAGGTCTGCACAAGTATATTTTTGATAACTATACTCGAGGTGTTTTGGAAAGGGAATAGTAGCAATGCTTACTCGATGTTGTTGGGCAATATCTAAAGCAATATCCATGAATGATTGTGTAGTTCCGGTGCCTACATTCCATATACCGGATTCTTGAATATCCAAAAATTGAATGTGTGTTTTAATTACTTGTTCTACTGGTACGAAATCTCTACGAAAGTTTTCGCTTCCTTCAAAGACTTTGATAATACCGGTGGTTTGTGCTTGCAAAGTGAATTGATGATACGGGGAAGCCTGTGAACCTTTGTGTCTTTCGTTATCTCCCCATACGTTGAAATAACGGAAGCCTTGACAAAGATTCTTTGATGGGTGTTTAGATACGTAGTGTTCAAATAGATACTTAGACCATGCATACGGACTTCTCGGGTCAACTGGTGCGGACTCGCGAAAATCAGAGCCGAGGCCGTAAATGCTCGCCGAACTTGACCATTGAAGATTAACATTATATTTTGCGCATTCATGGTATAGCCATATACAAAAATCTGTATTTTGGCGCATTACCTTTTCTACGTCACGTTCAGTGGTCGAACTAATTGCGCCAAAATGTAATACCCAGTCTAATCCTTCAATGCGAGGTAGTCTATCCGGTTCCCACTCATAGGTAACTACCTCATGTCCTAATTTACGAAACTCGCGCTCGGCATGACTACCAATAAAGCCACGATTACCTGTTATTAATATTTTCAATTATTTTACTCGTTGAATAATTTTGTACCACAGGATAAAACTTAATGTCATTACAATGCTGCAGACCAGTTATTTGTTTATTACGATAATCAGAACCTTTAACCATTAGGTGTGGTTTATAAATTTTACAAATATGTTCTAATTCTTCTTGACTATCAAAGATCCAAACAGCATCTACACATTTAAGATTATCTAATGCAAACTTGCGATCTTCTTGATTATTTATAGGCCTAGATTCGCCTTTAAGTTCTTTTACTAACTTGTCAGAATCAATTGCTACCAACAAATAAGTGCCTTGACTCTTTGCAAAATTAAGCATTTCAATATGCCCACGATGCAAAATATCAAACGTACCGTTAACTATTACTCTTTTGGTTATCCCCAGGTTGTACACGATAATTGTCCTCTACTGAATCTGCTGTTGAAACTTCTATTATAACACCTGCTTCTAAACATTGCAACTGATGCGGAAACAGAGGTGGGTTATGCCATGTATCGCTTGGACCTAATACCTTAACATGTAAACTGGCATCTTTAGTATCAATATACCAAACATTAAACTTACCGCTTAATACATACCACGTTTCGTCTTTCTCAGCATGAAAATGCATACTGAATCGTGCACCGGTATTAAAGTGCATCATTTTGCCGCAATACTTGTCGTTGGTGCACCAAATATCTTCGTATCCCCAGGCTTTATCAACTCGTCCTTTAAGTCTTTCCATATTCTCGCTCTATTTCTGACAGCGTTGGGCTATACACACCAACATGCTGTATTGTAACACTTGCTGCTCGTGTAGCAAAATCAATTGCTTGTAATATATCACTGGTTAAAACGTAGTTGTATGCGAGAGCAGATAAAAAAGTATCACCTGCCCCGCATACATCAAACGCCTCTACTTGTGGAGTAGCTATTTCATGTTCTTTATAACGCACACCATTGCGTCCTAAAGTAACAATAAGTTCTGTAGGGTATGTCTTAGCCGCTTCATATTCAACCTGGTTAATCTTGACAAAACAACCTTCGAAGCGGGCCAAGTCAGTCTTCTTGGTGTCAACGAAAATAGGGCCTGAAAAGTTCTTTCGAAGATGTTCAATGGTCTCATACTCTACTGACCCTTTGTTGTAATCGCTGACAACAATACAATTATATTGTTCTATGTCAGTATAGTCAATTTTTACGGCTTGACTAACTTGGTCTTGATCTATTCTTAGTAAATGCTGTTTGCTTTTACTGTCGATGATTCTTGTCTTAACACAGGTTCTATGACCGTACCGTGTAGTAACTGCGCAGCCTAGTTTTCTTAAATTTTCTTCTACGTTAGCAGCCATGCCGGGCTTAGTTACTGTATTAGTATAATTTATGACAGGCACAGGCGCTTCAGGACTAATACGACTAACAGTTCCATATTGGTATTGGTCTACACCATTATCGCCAATTAATAATATTTTTACTTTAGAAGTATTGGCAGTTATCTCGGGGAAAGTAGCACTCATTATTTTGTAGTGGTTTAATTTTAATTGTTTCTAATACAGAACTTTTTCCAAGTCCCATGGCAATACTATATGCAGCACTTTGATTTCCTATAAACAAATCGGCACCAGCAATAACATCTGCTAATTCTTTAAAATCCTGTACAGGATAATAGTTTATACGAAACCCTGTACTTTTTTCAAAGTCTTCGTGTTCATCCTTGCCGCCAACAAAGATTCCATTTTGTGTAATGTTAGCTTGCTCTAATAGATTTTGCCAAGTGCCTGTTCCGTTAGGGCAACGATATCTAAATGTACGATTAATTACAATGGTTGCTATTCGCCGCAGATCGGCCTCTAACCAAGTTTCATTATACACTTCTGTTGTAAAAGGCAAGTTAAATGTTTTATGGTATGCTTCGACATAATTGCCTTCGAATCCACGAAACAGTACTCCGCGAAAGCGATCAAGATCTACATCTGGCTCTGCGTCGCCTGGATGCCATTTAGTAACTCCATTAATATATTCTTGTCGTAATAATAAAGGAAGTAACAAATCAAAATCTTGATCGGTAAATCTTCCTTTGTGTGCAGGGTCTACTTCGTCGGGACGATAGCCGTATTGTGCTACACAATTCTCAATGTTTCCAATAGCAATGTCAATGTCGCCGCCGCCCATCTTTTTAACTACACTTAGTCCGTAGATTAAATCGCCAAATGTTCCTGAATGCTTAAATGTTTTCATTCTGCTGTTTTAAAATTAAAATTTGAATACATACTGCCTGCTTGGCCAGGTTCGTTACTACCGGTACATTTTAATCTGTGATCAGTGGCATGTGGACATCGTTTGTTTCCGCAAGCGGGGCATACGATCATTCGTGACGAAGTAACTGGAAACCCGTATTCATTGCGCACACCATCTAGACAACGATAGCAACGGCCGCAATCTTCTACAGTAGTTCGAGTATACAACGAGCAATCCTTTCTGCATCAAAATTATTACTGCAACGATAGTCGCCGTATTTGCATACTACTTGTCTTACTGGTCGTTGTTGATTGTCATTGCAACCTACACAATCTACCTCGGACTTAATCGCAGTGTAAGCACGATCCTGCGGGCCTATGCGTTCAGGTAATAGGTGTGTATGTAAACTAATGATATGTGTACTGCTGGCTACTGCAATATGATAAGGAGCCGAGTCGATACCAACAAAACAAACGGCACGGTCCATTAGTAACTTTTGCTGTTGTACTGTAAGTTGATCTCTCGCATCAACAAACAGCGGATGATCAACTGTTCCATCTTGACTGCTACCTACTGTGACAATTTTAAAGTCTGTGCGTTTAGTAAACAGTCGTTCAAATACTGTATACCATGTATCCCACGACATGTTCTTTAATTCCCAGTGCCACTGTCTAATGTGAATCACAATGTAACGATCTAACTCGTTGTCTTGAAAAAACGAATTTATCGTTTCGTAGTCGTATTCTCCGGGGAAGAGCTCAGGATTTTGACGATCCACAACTGATGAGCCAAAAGCACGATAGAAATAACTGTCAAGATAATGGTTAGTAGGATTGTTCTCGTAGGCATCATCCAAATTAATATAGAGATCATAGTCGGCTACCTCGGGCATACCATTGGTATGATAAATTGCTCTGACGTGCGGATTGTTATCATACACGTTAGGATACTCTGTTGCCACATCAATTTCGCAGTTGTAACGATTTTTAAGTTCGCGAACAACTCCAGTTGACATAATAACATCACCCAGTGCTGCTCTACGGCGAACTAATATTTGTTGCGGACGTTCAATATTCAATTGTTACCTCTGGGAAATATCTCATAAAACGATCATCTGGGTTCGCACGTTTCTCAAGTATCTTTGATCTAATTTCTTTGTAAAAATTCCACGCTAACGGAATGAATACTATTTT
>JACCDO010834957.1_pt1 | contig 69307 bp, 58 predicted proteins | sample 7446101 | NCBI WGS metagenome assembly JACCDO01 (sample SAMN15323440, study PRJNA562643) | freshwater metagenome | isolation source: river surface water | place: USA:Blue River Watershed | collected 2017-08-16 | reverse complement strand
ATTCATTTAGTTACAAAATAGATGAACAGATGTCATTTAATACTAATAATAATACAGTCTTGGTAAGAAATATTATTAATATGCCAACTGATTGGACGGGTTCTAATTTAATTGAAATTTCAACTCTACCATATTCAGTAATTAAATCTGATAATTATGCTAAACTTGAAATGATTGGTAATTGGATGCGTTGTACTATTAATAATCCTGTGCAAATGACTGTAGCGACTATTAATAATGAATACCTTAATATAATTAACTGGATAAATAATTCCAGTAAAATGGTAACAAATAGTTATAAAAAAGACAACTCAACGAGTATCTCTAAAAAGACTGTGAAACCCTACTAATCTACAATGTTGATTTTACTAATATCATTTTCATGTTATCAAAAAGAGAATGAAATCCTATATCTATCTTCTTACAATCATAAGTATTGGCTTTACTGTATATTGGTTAATTAAAGATAAATTATTTGATATTCCACTTGAAACTAATACTAAACCTGAAAATTTTGAAATACCTGCAAAAGCCCCCATTGAAATTCGTCAGGCCCCTATTTATCCCGAAAGAACTGTTGCATCTTCCGGTCCAAACCCACCAAATCAAACGGACTCTTCTGATGTAATGATTGTTCATTCTGAACCAAAACCTAAAGATCCCTATTATGAATCACAGGAAAGTTCAGATATTCCTGAAAACTTACGTCATCCTGAAAGATCATTTAGGGCTCCTCCTATGAATGATAATACACGTATTGCAGTGGAATCTGGTGTGGCTGGTAATGTAATGCAAGTATCAGCATCTAATGCTCAGACTTACTCTACTGATGCTATTCAAAATGGAAGTGAATTTATGCAAGGCGTTTTTGCTAATGATACTTTCTCAGATGCAAGCTACTCTGCATTTTAAACGTTTATGAATTATAATATGGTGCCTAAAGCCTCATAGCGTGTATTATAATAGCCTGTATACAATGATGAGCAAATCTGTACGTACAACAACTCCGCAGTTTGAGAAACAAAAGATTGCACGATTCCGTCGCCTAGATAGTGATCATATCTCGGCCATTGAATCAATCTTTAGAACATTTCCATTCCTAAACGAACGTGTTGAAATTCATATGCCTTTCCATAAAGCTAAGTCCACTTTTTCTTCTGGGACTGTATGGCTATGGCCTAAATTCGATAAACGCCCTGTGGGATATCTAATTTTTCTTGATGGATTTGCACCTTGTATTTGGTATCCTGAACGCCAAGAAGGTATGACATTCCGTTGGCTACTTCCTCCTAATTTTTGCAGCAATGGGCCAACAGTCTGTCTTGCTAACATCCTTGCTGGCGAATCAATCCTTCAAATCGAAGATCTTGTTATTTATGAAGGAAAAGATATCTGGTCTACTAAAAATTTCTCTACTCGCTGGAATACTCTCTCTGATTTCTGGAATAAACTCCCTGCAGATCAACCTCTACTTGCATTCAAACCACAAGTTGTAAAGCCTATTACACTCGAAGAATGGCATCTTCATTACGATCCTTCTATTTATTGGATTATTCAACCAGATCACTATAGAGCCCCTCGCTGGTTTTGGAAAGATACTGTAACTGTTAATAAAACTACTAAATTTATTCCGCCTACACTTAAACGCGGGACAGAAGTCCTTACAACACTATCTGCACTGTGCAAGGCATATACTAAGCTGGCACTACCTGATACTTACAGTCTTTTCTCTCAAGATGATATTAATATTGGTATTGCATCAATTAATAGTATTGATCTTTCAATTGAACTACGTAAACGTATCGCAGATACACCTGATGGATTTGTAGTAGAAGTTAAATGGAATGATGATTTTAATAAATATCAGATTGTTAAAATTCTACCAGAAGGAACTCCTATTAGTACTTCTAACTTTTTCTATCACAAAGATGCTATTTAAATTAACTCTATAATAATAGAATGGTAAAAACCAGAAGTCGTAAAATGAGAAAGTCATTCCGACACTCAAAAAAGAGAGGTGCGGGTTATTCTGTCGGCCCTGCATATGTCAGTGCTGGCAATTTAGTCAACCTTCGTTATCCTGGTCCCAATGATTGTGCAGGAGTACCTACCAGATTTGGCTTAGCAAGTGTTATACCTATGGGTCTGCCCGGTCTATCTGGTGGTAAACGTAGAGGTAGCAAACGCAGTGGTAGCAAACGTAGAAGAAGACACGGTGGTGCTGCAATGCCTCCTCCTGCACGCATTGATACAAGTGATGCAATGGCAGGGCCTGCATATGGAGCAATTACCCCTCCTCCTGCATCTGTGTACCCTTCACCTCCCTTAGCATCTGGTGTTGGTGCTCCTGGAGTTCCTCCTCATATGCCTCAACAGAAAGGTGGTAGATATGGGACTACTTTTGAGGTTTTAAATCCTTCAAATGGTGTTGGCCTTGCTTCATATGCAACTGTAGGCGGTATTCCTTGTGAACGTGGCTCAACTAATGCTTTAAATTCTAATTATGGAAATATTCAAAATTTAACAACTTCACCCCAAAGAATGTCTGGTGGTTCTCTCAATCCTGCACCAGTTACAGTTGGTGCAGCAGACTCAATGCGTTACTATGCACCTAATGCTGGATACACTAATAGCCCAGTTGTATTACCTCCTGGTGGAGCAAGCCCTGGGTTTATGGCACAAATAAGTTACCCTGCTGGTGGATTTAACCCCGCTTGTATTAAAACTGGCGGCGGCCACCCTGTAGCTATGGATGCAGGTGTAGTAACTAAATTAGACCTTTCTCAGATTGGTAATAGAGCTGCATTTGATGGTAGCACAGGTGGTTTACCTGTTAAATTTGGTGGTAGACGTAGAAAAACAAGAAAAGTGAGAAAATCCAAGAAACATTCTCGTAAACACTAAAATATTAAAAATATAAATAATTGATTATTTTTTATAATTATATATTTATATTATCTATTATATCAGAATTTCTTAAGAAACAGTTAGTCGACAATAGTCCATTGCAGGACCATGATGTCCATTCCAGTAACCAACATCAATACTTGTTATATTTACAGTAATTGATTTAATTAAGTCAAAGTTTGGAGATGCATTGCGTGTAAGTGTTAATGTATAATCTGTCCAAGTAGCTGGAGCTTGTATACTGTTTGTTGTGGTTGTATAGAGAACTAATCCTGTACTATTTTTATATTGTATTTGGAATGTAAAAGTATCTGTCATATTCCTATTTGAAACATTTACAATATTCAATACACCTGTAATTGTATTTATTCCTACTAAACTAATGATAGGAATTGTTTGTGAAATTGTTGCCGATTGAAAGCTAAATATAACAAAACCAGTTGAAGTGCTTATAGGATAGCCATCTGGCATATTCATTACTGTAGTGGGGCTATTTGCAAAAGTATAACTATAAGAATCCCATCCTTGTGTTGATGTCCATCCAGATGCACCATTATCTGTAATTACAGTAAATTCTGGATTTGATAAGAGTTGGGTACCAGATGTATATGCAGGGGGATCAGAAGGAACAGGGTCAGGAACAACAGGATCAGGAACAACAGGGTCAGGAACAACAGGGTCAGAAACAACAGGAGAAGAAGATGAATTATTTATCTGTGTTTCTTGCATAGATAAAATAGGTGCAATACCTCCTAAACTAACCATTTCACGCCCACCAAGTAGTCCTTCGAAATATTGAGTTTGTACACCAGGCTTATATTCACTAAACACGGATGCATCGCCATTACTATTTTGAGGATTATTAATTATTAGTTTATTTTGTATTTTATTTAAATACAAATTATACGCATAAGTTTGATTTTGACGCCTTCTTAGTAAAGCGCTATCATCAAAAATTCTGTTTGACATATCTAAAAATAATATATATTTTAAATGCATTCGGATATGTTTAAAACTTAAAGAGAGAACCGTGCTCATTTGCCTCAATCTTTTGAGTCACTTTTACCGGTTTATCAATATGTTTAATTGTATACTCACAGTCTTTATAGAATTTCTGACGAATATACCATCGTCTAACATAACATTCGTGACTATCAATAATATCAATAATATGTGGGGCAACTTTCCTCTGATCAATTCTTTCTCTAAAGATACGACCAGTTGATTGCTCCACTTTTTTTCGTGGCGTAGCCAATACAACTGTGTTTAGTTTCTTAACATTAAATGCCTCTGATGCCATCTGATATGTAGCCAGTAGGATTTGACAGTTTAATGCATTTTCATCTAATACTTTTTGTTTCATTCCACCAATATAATATCCAACCTTATACTCCTTTTTATTTAATTCTTCATAGAACCAGTCTAATTGCGAGATACGATCACTTAAGATAAGTATAAATCTATTCTTATCTTGTGCATACTCTTCAATGGTTTGAAGAATTTTTTCATTTCGCAGTTTAAAGTCTACAATTTGATTAAGTAGACGTGCTGTAACAATTTCTCCCTTCCAGTCAACGGGTGCATCTTTATATTTAGGATCGTCTGAATTAAACCAAATGGCTTTTACAACTGCTTCCTTATCAGGCGCCCTTTGCGTTTCTTTAAAGACAGCTGGGCCAAGATAATATTCAAATACTTTTGTTAATCCATCATCCCTATCAGGTGTTGCAGATAGCCCTAACATATATTTAGTCTGAATTTTAAGAAGTGCTTTACTAAAATATGAGGCTCCTAAATGATGACATTCATCGAAAATTGTAAACCCATACTGATCAAAGAATCCGTCTGGAAATTCTCTTTTACAAATTGTCTGAATCATACAAATTGTAATATCATATTTCTCCGCATCAATCTCCACTTTATTTGCTTGAAGAATTCCTACTTTTGCACCAATTATATACTCCTCAATCTCCCCCTTCCATTGATTCATTAAGAATTCCTTATCTACCACGATTAGGAATCTTTTCCTTAGCCTAAGTGCAATATTCAGAGCCATAAATGTTTTACCCCAACCACAAGGGACACAAATTAGTCCATTTGACCCTTTAGTCATAAAAGAATTAATGATGTTTTCTTGATACTCATACGGGTTTTTATTAGGATTAAACTTGATATTATCTGATAATTGGAGTCCATCTGATACAATATTTGCTTCCGGTTCTCCAAATTGTGTTTTACCCCAGTGTCGTGGTACATAAAATCGTGTCTTGGATTCATAATAAATTGGAAATGAATTCACTCCTGTTTTTTGATATTTATCCAGAGTTTTTGGAGTCATAACTAAATTGGAACGTATGTTCTGTATTTGTCTATCATCTAAACTATCTTTTTTAATTGCATACCCTTTTGATGTTAATACTCTATTTAAATCTGCTATAGACATTCCTGATATTATATATTAGTCATAGTTTAAATCAATTTTTAAACAAAAATAATGAGAAGAATTATACAGAATTATTACAGAAGGATGTATCGGTCTGAATTACCATATTTTATTACCTTTGCAGTAATAATTCTTATTACTCCATTTTTACCATCTTCAATTCTATTAATGTTTGATTTATTGATAATACGTGTTGCAATAGTACTATTACTATTATATCTAATAAGACTTGGACCTACGGCAGGATTATTTGGGTTATTTGCAATTGGTGTAATATATCTTGAAAGAAATCGCCGCAAAGCACTTTCCGCTAAATCCAAACTGGATATGATGGATACTAACCCTATACCACAAATGTCTGTATCACAGCAATCTAAACCTCAACAGACAGTACCTGTATTACCATTTAATATTCCTCTACGCGATGATGAAATGCCTTTTATGCCTTCAGATGATACTGGTACTGATATGTTTGAACCTGTAGCAGAATCAATTAACATGAAGAGTGCGTTACACGCATCATATCCCTCAAATGGATACCATTCAGGAGAAGGTGCAGGTCACGAACTGGAAAATTTATACGAAAGTCACGGACTTGGACATTTAGCAGGTGTTGAAACAATAGGATAAATTTAAATATTAAATCGATGTATTGTAGATAAAATGAATTGTTATATTTCTGGTATTGCTGGAATAGCATTATTAGGTGCAAGTATATCTACATTATCAGTCAATAAACAACAACAAAATGTATTAAAATCTGTATTATCACCTGAACTTGATAAAAAATATGAATCTATCATTATTGAAAGGCGAAATCATTATATTATTGGACTTGTCTTAGGTATGATATTATCATTTATTATACTAAATAGTACTAAAATAACTAAATATTTTACACGATTATCACTATTTACTATGATTACATTGGTTACTGCAGTTATTTTTTATATGTTAATGCCTAAATCAGATTATATGTTAAATCATTTAAAGTCTGAAAAGGAAAATAAAAAATGGCTGCAGGTATATAAAACTATGCAATCACGTTATTTTATTGGACTTGTACTCGGCGCTTTATCAGCTATCCCTATAGCACATATAATGTGTTAGAGTTTAATTTTTTTAGTTTTTGTCCTAAACTTTTTATTTTTATATGTTTTACGTTTACCACCAGTATTTATTGGAGGCTTTGTAAATAAACTTCCAACATAGTGTTCATCTCTTAACTCCCCTTTATGTTCATAATTAGTTGAAAATCCTTTTCTTAATAGTGTATCATATGTTACATAAATATTACCCTTTTCAGAACCTACTAATGGATCTAAAAATATATATTTCCTTTCTGAATCTCTATTATTCTTACCACTATAACCAATTAATAAAATATAATGTTGTCCTACCATACTTACTATTGGCCTATCATTATTTATATTATTAACTACATCATTCCAAGATGGCATTCCAAATTTAACACCATCTTTAAGGGTACCTTGAGATTTATCAATTAAATTAAGTGATACTAATAATTGATATGGGTTTTGCATTTCATATTTTTTATTAAATGTAGAAGCTATATTATTTTGCGATACAGTAGGTAATTTATAATAATCATTTATAGCTTTAATAATTGCTGCATAACACCAGTTATCGGATTCTTGTTTTTCTAAATGTATATTTAATATTTTTTCTGGCATTCTATTCTTTAATATTATTTAAAACTGCACATCTGATTGCTGTAGAGTTCTATCTACATAATATGCTTTAGCAACTTCTGCTACATTTATATTTTTTGTTAAATCAATTCCTTGATTTTGCCAATTAGGATTAGTAGCATTTAAAAAGTTTTGCATTGATTCACGTGAATATGCTATACGATGCATACCAGTATTATCTGTAAACCCTACTGCAATTAATACAGGTTTACCAGGAATAGGTTGTTGAATTTCCTTTGTACAATTATCTCCAAAGCATTGAACGTTATCGAGTTCCCTCTGATTTGAGCAACTGTCTTTATTATTAAAATTATCATTAAAATCGGGATATATTACACAAGTAGGTTGATCTGGATGTGCGGGACCAGATAATGTATCATTAAGTCCTCCACTGGTGCAACCAGCGGCATTTCCTACCTCAAAATATGTAGGCATTGATGTGGAACATACCTCTGCAGCCTTTGCACGATATTTCTTAAGAATTACATCAACGCAATTCTGCATATCACTTGAATTTCCTGACAGAGCACATTTATCATCCGATAAACATCTATTTGCAACAATTTCTCCATTACAACATACTATATCCCCATCACTATTGTAAAAACTCTTATAGCCTGTTGGGCAAGAATTTAAATGATACATTTTATCAATATTAGTCGGTACAAAATTTTCCCTTGTAAAGTAATTATCCTTATATAATAATACAAGGAGTATAATAGTAATACCAACAAATAAAAATGCTAATTCCAGCATCGTAATCCTATTTACTTCCTGCAATTTTAACTACTAATGAACCAATCCCAATAAATATTGTCGCCACTATTATCGGAGCAACATAATATGCAACTCCAGTCGCTAATTCATTATTACTTATCTCAGGTTTTGAATAGTTTAATTCTGTATTTTGTTTATCAAGTATATTCTGCAAAGTAGTATTTCCTCCAGGTATTACATAATTTCCTGATAAATCCTTTAATTGATTAAATGGTACACATTTATATTGCGATGTTTGATAATATGGGCAAGAATCCGTTTGAAATTTAACTGTTGGAAGTCTCGGAGGTTTAGTAAATAATTCAAATCTATTTATAAATTCATCCGTACAACTTGATAATGGAGTTCTATATATAATACCATCTGATGATAGCGTTAGGGGCTGCTTATTACCTTGATTATCAAACTGATATGTTCTTATAGTTTGTTCTGTATTTCTTATAGCCGGAGGAGAATTATATGTTTGTAATTGACCTCCTAATTGCAATATTAATTGTTGAAAGCTCTGTTGAGATAAATGAATTCCATTAGGGAATACAACTACATATAAACTCCGTGAAATGGGGCTATTATTTTCATCCAATGTCTCAAAACACGTTTTATATGCCAGTGAACTCTGAGATGTATCTCCTTCCCATTCATAAAACAATGTCTGTAAATTTGCAACTATGTTTTCCTTATCTTTGTTTCCATTTTTACAACTTGCTTCAGGTGCTACTGCTGTGGTATGATCAACCTTTCCTGATATATATGCATCACTTGCAGACTTATCAAGTGGTTGTATTGTATTTTTCATATTACAAGTCCCATTATTAAATGTATATGATATACAATTTGGATCACCACAACAATTTCTTATACAACTTGTTAAACTGGAATTGGGTATACTATTATAACTATCACCTGTGTAATTATAACCAACATTGTTAGTATATTGACAAGATGGGATATTAGGGTCAATAATTTGCATTAAATAGTGATTATGTTGTGGAAATCCTGAATCATATATTGGTAGACATAATAGAATACCTGTTTGGGTCTCTAAATCAGTTGCACCATTTGAAGCAGCAAATGTTAAAACAAGTTCAGCTACTGGAGTTTCATTCATATCTGGAAAAACATATCCCTTATGTAGCGATGAACATATTTGCGTATCAACTAAATAAAACCTTTGACCTTTATATGTACAAGTATTCTCCGTAGATTCATCTATTCTATTTCCTACAAGAGTTGGTGCAGTATTTCTTGGTGCAAATGATATAGATAATGGATAACTATCTACTGCAATAGACTGGAGTTCAGGGGTTTTTATTGGGCCTATAATTTCAATAAAACCTGTATTGACATCTGGAGGACAGTATTGTGAGCTCATACCTTAACCTTACATACAAAAAAAGAATGATTCTTTAGATCATACCTGGAATATATTTTGGACCATCGAACTTATACATTTTTGCGGTACCCTGTTTATGTAATACATCTATTTTAACATCTTCGCCTGATAGGATTTCTTGACAGCCAACGTCATCCATACAATCGCGTCTTTGAAATTTAACGGGAACAGGCACTGGATTAAATGTATCGGTCCTTGTATAATAATTCCATCTATCGGATGATCCTGTTGTTCTTCTACCATATAAAGGCCATACTGCACCATCAACGTTGATTAGGCCAACTGATTGGAAACTTTCAGGTAATCCTTTTGTCGGAATATTAATCGGTATTGATGCAAGTCCTCCTCTTGGAGGAAATTCGGGAGGACTCATCCAATCACGAAGAGGTTGAGGAGCTCTATCATAACGCGATTCGCCTACAGGAATTATAGTGGGAGCAGATGGTTGCTGTGAGGGCATAATAATAGTCTGTTGTCCATTCTGTGTTAATAATGCATATCCGAAAAATAATAATGCTACAACAAGAATAACCGCTAATACTGTCCCTAAACTACTTGATAGGCAAAATGTACCTGGAGGACAAAATGATTTAGTACGTGGCATATTACTATTACTAATTAAATAATAATTATAGGTTAGTTATTATTTAATTATTTGATTATTAATATATTATTTTCATATATCAAGTTATAAGCAATATTATATTTATAGTTTGAATCCGCCGCCCATACCACCAAACATACCAGAGAATGTATCTAAGAGCTGTTTACCATCTTTTAGGACAGGTTGCATAGATTGTAACATTTCCATTAGACCCTTCTGAGTTTCTAATAATTTTTTACTATCAGTAGTCATAGCCTTCATTTGTTCAGGGTTAAATGCCTCCATTGACTTTAATAGAGTACTACCACCATCTAAGAAGCCGCCTGATGCATTTTCTGAAGGAAGTTTACCTGGCTTAAATAGATTTCCAGTGGCAGATTGGAATTCTTCTTTTTCCTTTTCCTTTTCCTTTTCCTTTGGCATATTATCTTCAAGTTCAGCGGGTACTTTAACTTCCTCTACGCGTTTTGATGATGCAGGAGAACTGGAGGTACTTGCACCTTCTTTAGGTACAGTTGGTTGTAAATCTTCAAACCCTTCGATGAATGCTTCGTGCACACCTTCAGGCCCTCTTGCCCTTTTATTTTGGATAGCAGCTACACGTTGCACAATTTTTTGCGCATCATTGTTTTGAAATGGCTCAAACTTACGTAATAGTCGTTTTAGGAAATATTGGTAAAATAATCCAAAAATTACAGTTAATGCAACAACTAATTCAAATGAATCTAAAAATGCTGCGGCAATTAATGCAACAGATGAACATAATAATATACCAGAAATACCTGAATATATTAGAGTATAAATCGCGAAAATGGATATGACCGCAATTGATATATTATATGTTAACTTATTGAATCTCATCTCTAAAAGCTAATAGGAAACTTTTTATACAGCCATTAGTGGAACTAAAACTTTTTGAATAAACCAAAATAAAAATCCTCCAAATAATGCCTTTACTGCCATACCTGCCGTAGTTAAATCACCACCAGATCTTAGCAAACTTGGTAGATAATGACCAATTAATACATTTATAATTGGTAAGCTTACAATAAATACAATAATTGCTACAAGTATTGGTTGTTTTACCTGAATAATTATATCAGTATAAAGATTACCCTTTACAGTGTTAATTAATGTAGGTGTCTGCATATGTTGTGGTTGCCCTACTGATGCAAATGATGAACCGCCGTGTGAAAATCCCTGGGAATGCATTACATTTGCAAAATCAGCTGGAGTAGGATAATCTTTACCAATTAAATGGGCAGTTGCAGTACCAGGATCGACTGCATTACTATAAATTGTATTTGGATTAGGAGAACTAATGACGCGCCCATTTGAAGCCGGAGGAGCAACGTTATTCATAACTGGATTATTATGACTGGGAACATTCATATCAGCCAGGATTTTATTGACTAAATCATCATCGTGCGAGTTTAAAACCGGAGTTTTAGAATCTAAATCGCCTATTAATGTACCAGCTGTAGCCATTCTTCTGATTTTGAGAGAAATCCTTTAGAACAAACTATTCACATCGAGTTATAATTGTTTTTCGGCGTGCAAATGAATCACGATAACCTTCCTCTTTTTTTACAGTATTTATTACGTTATTAGTTATATCGGGTTGTTCTCGGAATGCTTCTATTGCCCCCGATGCAGGGCATTGTATAATATCGGGTTTGAATTCAAAACATTTAGAGCCCATTTTGTAAACATATTTATCAAATTCCTTGCTTATTGGTGGCTTTTCCAATTGACATTCTTTTCCTGAACACATTGGTTTTAAAATACAAATTATTCCAACTCCGAGCATAAAACTAAAAAAAATATCAAAACGCGTATCATTTAATATTTTTAAAACCATACTTGACTTTCCTGTTATCCTAATTATATTTTCTTTAGTAAATATAAATATGATAAAACATTTTAAACTGTATCCATTTATTATTGGTATTATTATTGGTATAGTTGGTATTTTTTACATTAAACCAATACAAAATATAATCTATAAGTATCCTAATCCTGACAACGCTGGGAAGTTAATATACAAGGATAAAAATGGATTATGCTATAAATATATTGCAACAGAGGTAAATTGTGATACAAATGAATCACGCCTTAAAGATTATCCTATTGCAAGTTAAAATTCCTATTCATCATCTTCCTCTATATCACTATCATCACTATCATTGCCACCAAATCCATAGAATCCTCCTTTAGTTGGTAGTTTACCAATGGGAGGGCCTTTTCTTTTTGGTTTATCTCCTGTTACTGCTGGTCCAGAAGCTGGGGCAGCTAAAGGAGCAGCCATAGAAGAAGCAGTAGCATCAGTTGCAGCTGCAGGAGTTGCAGGAGTACCCTGTTCAGATAATTTTTTAAGTTGTCTTTCAACCTGTCTGTCTGCCAGTTTTTCGGATTTTAGACGGTTTCGGATTTGTTGTAATGTTTTTCCTAATAGGTTCTGTCCAGTCCATTTTGATGGTTTTCTTGAATCTGGATTATCTAATGAGATTCCTATTCCTAACATATTATCATCTGGCTTATAATATCCTATTTTAGCAGTCTTAGTCTGAATTAATTTCTGTGCAAGCTCAGGGTTTTGTGCGAATTTATTATAATTGACATCAAACATTAACTCCACAAGTCTTGAATTCCATTTGGTTTCATTTACATCTTGATCACCTGAAACATCTGTTAGTGAATATTTAATATCATTAACAGATTCTGCAACCATAATTTTTTCTAAATTAGCCTGATCATTAAACGTCTTTGCCATCTCTGCCATTAAAGCCTGATATGCAGATGAATATTGAGTTGAGTTCATTTCAAAATCAACTGGCCATTCTAAACTCAAATATCCATATTTATCATTTTCAGGGCCATCAAATAATACTAACATTATAGCCTTTTCTTGTTGTTCTTGTAATTCTGCAACAGTTTGAACTTTTTTCAATGGTTCTTTACTAACTCTGACATATTGATCTTGCAATGTAAATGGTCGTGTATGTAATACTGCTAATTCATATGCAGTGCTTCTTTCTTCATATGTGTCTTCAAATATTATTTTATTTAATTTTATTGTACCTTCGTGTGATGTAGTTCTCAAAGGAAAACGAACGGACTGTAAAATGACATCCAGTTCAGATGTTTTTCTATTAAGTTTTATAATTTCTGATTTAGGGGTATCTGGTGCACTCATTGCAGCTCTTAAGGCAATACGTGCTTGTTCATACTCTTCCTCAGCCTTGGCAATTGCATTTTTACGTGCCTCTTCCATTAGATTAATTTCATCGATATTTGGTTTACGATAATAAGGTAGAGGTAAAGTTTTAATTACAGCACCTTCTTTGTTTCTTTCAATTAAATCGCCTTCATCATCGTATGTGAATGTATCTGGATGTTTTGCACGTTGTTTATAAAATCTTCGGAGATCATTTGTTGAAACAGACATTATCTACTCTATTTAGACCTACGCACAATTTAAATTGTATATAATCCCTAAATAATTTATAATATCAGATTATAATACTATGACAAATCCGGATAACGATATTAAATTGTCAACTATGCCTTCTCCATTATTTAATTTATTAGCAATTGTATTTAATGTACTTTTATTTATGGGATTATATGCAGCTGGTAGTCAATATAGTAGTTTACAGACAATGTTAGTATGGATTATTTTCCCAATATGTTCATTTGCTCTAACATTTGGAATGAATGTATGGAATCAGAAATCCAATTGTAATAATACTAACATTAAATTAGCAGCATTAGGTGCATTGCCTATGACTGGTACTATATATCTATCACTTCTTGTAAGTGCAATACCATTCTGTCGGATACCTATTGTATCTATACTTGCACCATTAATGTATGATGGAGGATCTTCTGATGGTGCTAATAGTGCTAAAAATGGCAACAATATTAGTTATATAAAATCACGTATTAAGAAATGTTGTTCTTCAGAAATGACTTTAGAGCAAATAGAAAATGATTCATCTTCTGGTGTAATAATTAAAGGTTTAGCTATATCATTTTATATTATATTTGGTGTTATGTTTGGTAATGTATTTAGCTTTAGCTTATCTGCCATATGTTAATCAGATTCAATAGAATTATTATAAATTAGATTAGGTGCTTCAGGGCCAAGATAAATGTATTTAGGAATACCTGTCTTCATTGTTTCCTGTGCATTTAATATATAATATCCAGGTTTCATATCACTTGGACCTGATTTTTTCTTAATTGATTTTATACTATCATCAAGTACAGGTTGAAGAGATTTCTTTGTAATATTTTCAGGCTGTATATCCTCTAAAGTAACTGAAACAGTCTTATCATCATCGCCAATAGATGAAAATATACTTACAATACATAATGTTAGTAGATATGATAGAATAGACCATATTATTGCAAATAACCAAAATGGCATCCAAGTATAATAATTAGTATTGCGTCCTAAACCGAATTCTTTCCATTTACCATTATCGGCAAACATTAATTTAGGGCGAAGTATTAATATTATAGAAATACCTATTAAATATAACAATCCTGAATATATAAGCAGGCGCATTCCTTATTGTTAAATATAGAAAAAACTGATATCAAAAATGTCATAATATTTATGCATCATCTTCTCCAGTTTGTTCAAAGTTATATCCGCCTTCCTGCTCATAATCAGCATCACCCCCGTATTCAAATATACCAGTTGCATCTACTCCACGACCATCCAATGGAGCATATTCATCTGGGCCAAGGCCCGGAAAATCAATTATTCCAGCTTGTTCTCTTTTATTTCTTTCTTGATCATAATAATCAGCATCATAGGCATAAATCAACTTTGTACCGCCAACTGACCACTTACCAAGACCGAGTTTCTTATTCATTAATTCCACTGCACGCTCCTCGTCAGTTAATTTATCAAATTCCTTAATCACATTCACACGTTCTTTTTCATTTCTTATTGCAATTAATTCCTTGATTTGTTTATCATCAAATGATAGACGCTCTTTTCTGTACTTATTCAAAGTATATACGATGAGTTCTAATAGTAATCGCATTGATGGATCGGCCACAGAGCGTAATGAAGTAATTGATTCCATCCCTGGTGGTATTGAGGAAGGATCCATTAACATTGCAAGTGGTCCATAAAACATTGCACGTTGGATATATGTCAATGATTCATACCTACCAGGTACAACTGTAGGACGTATTTTATTTTTAAATGGCAATAATGCACTTAATTGTTCTATAAAATATGATAATTTAGCCCTTGCTAACATTGCAGCTGGCTTTCTAATATCACCTGCTTTCATAGATAATAGACTCATATCATTGCTTAAAATTCTTGTTATATCATTTGTATGAAGTTCACTGATTTTTAATTCTTTAGGTACAAATATTGAATCTGATGAAAAATTTGTGACAATTCTCTTAAATGGTATAATAAAATATGCCTGTATTACTTGATAGAAGTTAAGCCAAGGGAGACGAATTATTTCTTCGATAATACCTATAAAGTTTTCATTTACTCTTTGTCTAACAACCTGTTCTAATTCAGATGATTCATTTGAGATTTCTATTAATGCTGTTGCAACATCACCTGCATTTACATCTTTAGGCATTCTTGAAAATGCTACAATAGTATCATCAATAACTGCTTTCCAATTTGGAGTTGGCTCTGGAGTAATATTACTAAATTCATTCATTATTTCATCCATAGTTGATACTCTACGTGGTTTAATTGCATCAACTGCATTTACTTGATGAATCTTATCTAATAATTCGGTAAATTGCTCTGTATCTGTTGTAACAGATTGTGTAATTAATGCAGATTTACCTTCAGTATCTGTATCTAATATATTAGGATTTACAGGGAATTGGAATCCACACCAGGCACATTTATTTGTTAGCCCAGGCTCGTGTAAATGACCATATCGCGGGCCTTGGAAACAATATTTTAAGAAAATTCTATAGTAAATATCCTTATCTGCTTCAACAAGTAGAGATTCCATTGGGCGAGGATTAAAATGTACTTGTAAGAATGCACCTTGTACTTTTGGTGTTAATTTACGTTTATCCAGATCAGGTAAATCAGATGCACTTGACCAGAATGTATTGGGCCTTGTTATATTTGATAAACAACACGTTGTTTCTATTAATGGAGAACCTCTTACTAATGATGCAGTTTTTAATGCTAATTCGTGAGACTCGCGGATCCACTGTTTAGCAACAGCATATTTCCCTTTTTCTCCCATTAAATTGGCAACTTCAGGAATTGTCGCATCTTCTGCAGCTTTACTCTTTGACAATATGATTTGCTCTGGTAAAAATGTGGCAGGTATTTCATCTTTTGCCTGTATTGATGCTGCCTCTTTTCCTGCAATCTGTAATAGATATTTCTTTTTATCTGATATTTGTTGCTGTATTTCATCATTGCTTACATTTGATTTAACTATACGTAGTATAATTTGGGCAATTGATGTAATTTTAGAATCAAGACTTACACCTTTTTTAGAATGAAATCCAGTCTTATTCCAAGGTGCATCATTTCTATGAATAGATGCTAATGCACAGGATATATACATTATACCTTGTTTTTTGTCAATATCAGGTTCTAATGGATATCCGTCAAATCCAGGATCTTTGCACCCGTGTAATATGCGATGAATAGGATATGATGGGCGTGCGGATTGTATTTCTATTAGTATAAATGCTGCACAGGCACAAATAGTCTCACGACTTAACATAACATCATAATCCGCTATTGCTGGGTTTTTCTCTTTAAATTTCTTATATTGTTCTCTGGTGTGTAGTTTATTTACTAAATTCATAGTTCTTGAAATTGCACGCTTCATATGTTCATCACGTAATACTATAGCAAGGCGTTCAGATATTTCAGAAATATATGCATAGTATTCCTTTTCTTTATCATTTAGTTGTAATCCTGTTTTACTTTTATCATCCTTATCAGCATCTTCAATCTCAACTTCGTTAGTACCAATAGGTGCACTAATCATTTGATTTAGTTTTTGTTCAAACTTGGCATCTTTATCTTCGAGGACGGCGCGTCCAGACATTGGTTTCCCATTATCATCATATTCCAAATTAGTATCAAAATCAATATCTCTGATTGCTTGACCACAATTTCTGCAAATATATTTACCTTGAAATTGACCGCCAGAGAAGTTTAATACGATTTCTTTAAATATAGCATCCTTTTCAGCGGGATTTAGATATGATTGTATTAATAGACGCTCGTGTACACATAATAGTTGTCTATCACATCTATTACAGTTAATCCAGTTATCTTGGCGATCTCCTTGATAGTATGCAAAGAATTTAGTTAAAAGTTGAAAGCGATCATTATCATCATATTCTTTTCTAATGGTGTTGAGTTTAGCAACGTGTTCACATTTATTTGGGAGTGGTGGTTCGCCAACATCTGTCTTTTTGAGTTTAAGGAGTCGTGCAATTTCCAGACTTTCCAAAAACATATTTCTGGTCGACTGAACTCTTTCCTTTGCAGTATATACTCCATTTCCACCAGCAGCAACCTGGAAATAATCAGAATGTTTCTGTAATAAATATGCAACTCGCGCAATATCTGATTTTGACAGACTTGGATTAATTTTTTCAAAAGTTTCCATATCTTCAACTAAAGTTGGTTCATTGCGTATATTACCTTCAAATAATGTAATATTATCTATTAAGTTATTTTCCTCTGGTTCTTTTATTTCAGCGGCGGCTAATTCTTCTCTTAATTTAGTTAATGTACCTAATAGTTGTGATTGATAGGCTTCAATCTTGCTTTCAAGAACTTGAATAATATCAGGAGTTAATTCTAAATTATCAATACCATATTGTTCGAGAGTCTTAAAAGTATCTCCTAATCCGAGTGATGGAATTGTAAGGCCATCTATGTAATCCTTTAATGGAATATTTCCAAGAGTAGCACCATTGACATCTAATAGGATTAAATCATTTGATGTACCGACTTCCTGTGCATCACCTACTTCCTCAAGAATCTGTTTAGTAGTTTTAGGAGGTAATTGACTTCTACCGCTATCAACTGCAATACTACCTGAACGTGATTTACCAATGTGTGCAACAACCTTTTGTGGAAATATTAAATATCCCTTCATAGTCGCACTTTCTTCAGGGACAAGTAATTGCTTTTTACGCTCAACTCCCTTACGATAAGTAGTAGTTAGTGCTCTCTCGAGACCAAATGATATTTTATCGAAGATAGGCTCTGTTGCACCAGAGTCGGCTTCTGGGGGAATATATCCCTCAATTGAAGGATTTTCTAAGTCTGGTAATTGATTTCTAAAAAATTCAGAATCATAATTTGCTTTCCATAAAGGCTCGGCAGTATTATTTGGTGTAAATGTTGATTGATATTGCCTTGCATTTGTAGATGTATTATACCAGAATTGATTAATCTGACCATTTTGTGCCCCATTCATATCTGAAGATACAAGGGCACCCTTATTTTGCACCATTTGTGTAAGTTCGTCGCGCTGATTAATAAAAAAATATTCATCTCCTTCAAGTGATACTCCTTCTTCTCCATCATTTATGGCCTCTTCAGCTGGTTGCAAATATAGTTTTTTAGCGACATCAAGTATAGGGCGACCAAGAGGAACTGTAGTTCTTTTTATTAAATCGGCTATTGTAATTGCAGATACTTCTTTTTGTCCTTTAACGGATCCATCATCATTATAGGCAACGGTGTCCTGCTTGAGATAGAATAGAGTTTCAATGAGGTGTCGTACTTCTCGTATAGCCTTAGGGTCTTTTTGTAAAGCCGGATCAAGCATATTGAGAAAATCATTGAGTGCATCTGTCTTTTGTAAATTATCAGGAAATCTTTGTTGAGTGGCAGGCGCTTCTTTGAACACAGTTGCTTTAGTTAAAGTTACGAACCCAACAATCTTAATTTTAGGAGCAGGAAGTTCTGCAATTTCATCTTCATCTTCGTCTTCTTTTTCCTCCTCTTCCCGTTGTTCTCCTTCTGCTGCGCCTTCTGCTGCACCAGTATCTTCTTCTTGGCGGCTGCGTATAATTACAAATGATTCATCAAGAGGTACACCATAAAATCCAAACTCAACTCTTTCTGACGCACCACTTTCATCTTCCATTTCAACTGCATCATTTTCTTCATCAACAAGTGTAATTTTAAAAACCTTATCAATATCACCTGAAGAAGTTATTGTTTCAACAGTTTGTCCAAGGCGTAAATCTCGTTGTTCAACGAAACTCTCGAATTTACGTTTTTCAATAACATATGCAACTTTAACTCCTAAACTCTCATCGAATATTTCACCCTGTTCAGTTTGTTCAACTGGATAATCACGTAATATATTTGAAATACCATCAGGTAACACTCGTATTAAATCTGCGCTACGATAGTATACTGTACCAGACGTGCGTCCTACATTAGAATCAATAACAACTCTGTCACCGAGTTCAATAAATAGGAATGGATCATCTTCAGCAATTGATACAATTTCACTCCCATTTGCTGTCGGAGCAATTTGTATACTTGAACTTAATTCTCCTTCAATATCATTTTCACCTTGTTGTTCTAATGCAGCCTCTTCGCCTTCATCATTAAATTCATTAGGAACAGGCGGTGGTTGAACCTCTAAGGTTTCTTGAAATTGTTGATCGGCAGAATCATTCATTGTTCCCTACCATCCTATTGAGATTCTATTACAACCTATAAATCTCAAAATAATACCAAATAATAATAATATAAAGACATATTTAATACTATAATATAGTTGATATGAGTATTAATTATACTATTTCGGTTTTTAAAGATTTAGTGTCTAAATATCAGACTTTTGAGGATCTGAGTAAATATTTGGAGTCTGAGGATGGTGGACTCCTGAAACTTACGGAGTTTGGGGGCGGAGTTTGCATAATCCGATATGAAAAAGGAGTTTCAAAAATGGAGTTACCACACGTTAAATGGTTCCGTTCCGTTGTATGGAATACTGAAAAGAATTGTCCTATTTGTATTTCTCCTCCAAAGTCATCCTCTGAGGAATTTCCTTATACAAATCTGCAGGAGTTAAGTGACAATAATATCCTATGTCAAGAATTTATGGATGGATTTATGATTAATTGTTATAAAGTATGTAATGATAGTACTGTATATTACAATAGTCGTTCTAAACTTGGTGCAACCGGAAAGTTTTATTCAGATAAAACTTTTAGGGAGTTATTTAATGAGTCTTATTCATACGCGCGATATGACAGAAAGCCATATTATGATACAATTAATGATGAGATTGTAGATAATTATATTAGTAATGATATTGCATCACCAAATAGTGAATTAAATGAGGTTGCAACATTTTATAGTTATTTAGTTCAACATCCTGAACATAGAAATGTAACTCCTATTTCTGAAGATGGCTATAGGGTATATGATGTATATTCTGGTGTAGTATATGGAGATGGAACTGTAAAGATTAATGATGGAGTATTTAGTAAAAATAGTGCGGAGAATTCATCGATTGGAATTCCAAGTCTGGGAGTCCGCAAAACGGAGTCTGGGACTCCTAAAAACTCAGAGTCTGGGACTTCAATCCAGGAATTTATCCAGACTTTATTTTCCGAAAAGGATTGGAAATTCCAAGGAGTTGTTTTTAAAGATTCAAATGGAAATCGTTGGAAATTCCGATCTGAAAAATATACACATGTAAAAAACCTAAGAGGTAATACTAATGTACCTACAAAACGTTTTGCACAATTATTTCAACAAAATTTAGTTAAACAATATCTTGAATATTACCCTGAAGATACTACAACTATGATGTGTAATATGTATATTTTTAATATAATTGTATATCTATATACACTATATACACAGGTGCATATTGAGAAATCTTTGGACATTATGGATGTTGATAAAATATTCCACCCACATTTATATACAATTCACGGATTATATTTAACTAAACTTCGTGGAGAACATAAAAGTGTGACTATTAATGATGTATATGATTATATTAGTAAATTACCTTGGCAAAGAACGACGCACCTTCTAAATTACTATTTGGTTAATAGTGTCTAAATCTAATTTAATACCTTTTCTATCAAATATCCATATTTCATAATTATATCCTAATTTTTTAGTGTATTCTTCTTTAATTTTATTTAATTCTAATTGTTTATTATATATCCAATCAGATTTAACTTCAATAATTAGATTTCTATCAGGTATGTATATATCAGGAAAATATCGTTTTGTTTTATCATTATATTTATAATCTATACTTGGTACATCAGATCTATTAGTTTTTATTTGATTATCATTATATTCTTTTGTTAATATATTAAGTGCAAATGGTTCATATCCTTGTACATTTCTTATTTCTCCATTTGGCATTTTATATTTTTTATATGATTTAGAAGATTTTACAACTTTTTCCATAACTTCAGAAGTCTGTGATGGGTGGCACCCATATTTATTTAAATTTGATATTATAATTTTTTCTTGAATTTCTTTACATTGTGTAGGAAATCCTCCATACTTATTATAACAAGTATCTTTAACCTTATTCTTGATATCATCATTTTTCATTGGATGACCACCATATTTATCAATACATGTTTCTTTAACTTTATTCTTAATATCTTCATTGAACATAGGATGTCCATTATATTTTTCATCAAATGTATTTTTAATCTTATATTTAACATGTTCTGCCTGTGCAGAATTAATAACACCATATCTCTCTAAACATGTCTTTTCGTATTTATCTTGCACTTCCTTAGTCCTTTTTGGGTGATCTCCATAATTTTCTATATATGTGGATTCCTTTTTCTTTTTAATTTCTTCAAGTTGTGAGGGGTTTTCTACTCCATATAATTCTTTACATGTGTTCTTGATTTTAATTGCCTTATTAATTTTAATGCATTCTTTGCAAAATGCACCTCCATAATACGAAATATCTCTAAATAATTTATTTGCCTGTACATTACAATTACAAATGAATGTAATATTTATTGATCCATTCAATTTATTATATTCACCTACTAATGTAGCATTATCTCTTTTTAATAGAAATTTTAAATATTCTAAATTAAATACTTTAATATCTTTCTTTATCATTATTATATAATAGTTCAATTTTATTTAAGTTAAAGAACTTAAAACTTTATGTGTATATCTATTTTAGAGAAATGGCAAAAAGTAAGTATGCTGTTGGAATTGACCTTGGAACTACAACAAGTGCTATTGGAATTTGGCAAAATGATCGTGTAGAAATTATTGCAAATGAGCAAGGAAATCGTACTACACCATCATATGTAGCATTTACTGATACAGAACGACTGATTGGTGATGCAGCTAAATCGCAATCTGCTGGTAATTCTAAAAATACAATTTTTGATGCTAAGCGTCTAATTGGTCGTAAATACGATGATTCTTCTATTAAACATAATATGTCTCATTGGCCCTTTACTGTTAAATCAGGTGATAACAATAAGCCTGTAGTTGAAGTTGATTTTAAAGGAGAGAGAACTACATTTCAACCTGAAGAAATTTCTGCTATGATTCTAACTAAAATGAAACAAACTGCAGAAGCATATCTTGGCTGTGATGTAAAGGATGCTGTAATTACAGTCCCAGCTTACTTCAATGATTCTCAGCGTCAAGCTACTAAGGATGCTGGTATAATTGCTGGGCTTAATGTTCTGCGTATTATTAATGAGCCTACCGCAGCTTGTCTTGCATATGGTCTTGACAAAAAGAAGGCTGGTGAACAAAATGTAATTATCTTCGATTGTGGCGGGGGCACACACGATGTATCACTTATTACAATGGATGATGGCGTCTTTGAAGTGAAGGCAACTGGTGGTGACACTAATTTAGGCGGTTCAGATTTTGATAATATGATGGTTGATTGGTGCTGCCAAGAATTTACTAAGAAGAATCGTGGTGTAGATATTAAAAGTAATGCACGTGCCCTACGTCGCCTTCGAACTGCATGTGAAAGAGCCAAACATACTCTAAGTAATTCTACGCAGGCAAATATTGAAGTAGATGCACTTATGGATGGTATTGATTTCAATACTATTATTACAAGGGCAAAGTTTGAATCACTATGTGAAGCTATTTTTAAGCGTACTATTGCACCTCTTGATCAAGTTCTACGTGATGCTAAGATGTCTAAGAATGATATTCACGAAGTAGTAATGGTTGGTGGTTCAACACGTATCCCTAAAATTCGCGAACTTGTAAGTCAATACTTTAATGGTAAGAAACTAAATGATTCTGTTCATCCAGATGAGGCTGTAGCATATGGTGCTGCAATTCAAGCACATATTCTAACCGCTGATAAGGATACAAAGGATGCAACTTCTGATCTAATTCTACTTGATGTAGCACCGCTTTCACTTGGTCTTGAAACTGCAGGCGGTGTAATGACTCCACTGATTAAACGTAACACTACTATCCCTTGCAAGAAGACTCAGACTTTCTCCACATATGCCGATAATCAGCCTGGTGTGCTAATTCAGGTGTATGAGGGTGAGCGTCAATTCACTCGCGATTGCAATCGTCTTGGAGAATTCAAGCTGGATGGAATTCCTCCTATGCCTCGAGGAGTGCCTCAAGTTGAAGTATCTTTTGACGTTGATGCAAATGGTATTCTAAATGTAACTGCTGCTGAGAAATCTACTGGTAAGTCCAATAAGATTACTATTACAAATGATAAGGGGCGTCTATCAAAGGAGGATATTGAACGAATGGTTGAGGAAGCTGAAAAGCACGCTGCAGCTGATAAAGTGCAACTGGAGCGTGTAGAGGCACGTAACCAACTTGAAGGATATCTATATAATGCCCGCAACTCTGTACGCGAAGATAAGGTAAAGGAGACTCTGGGTGAATCAACTGTGCAGGAGGTTGAAGATATGGTAAAGGAGGGCCTTGAATGGATGGAAAGCAATCAAAATGCTGAGAAAGAGGAATATGAAGAACAGCAGAAGAAATATGAGGAGAAAATCAAGCCAATTCTGATGAAACTATATCAGAATGCAGGTGCACCAGGTACTGGAATGCCTGATATGAGTGGAATGGGTGCGGCAGATGCTGCTCCTGGCCCTCGTGTTGAAGAAGTAGATTAAACTTTTTAAAAGCTTTTTAAGAAAAAGCTTGGCAAAAATAATGTATATTTAATAAAAAGCCTGCAAAAAATAAGTATTGTTTTATATTTAACGACATATGATAATATGTGATTAAATCTATTTAATATTAAAATTTTGGAAAAGTGCGAGGAATAATATATTGAAATTGAACATTCAATTAAATTAGTATGCTGTGGAAAACCAATAAGGAGCATGTGATGGATAAATGGAAGATAAGATGGAATCTTCTTCATCCAGAAGATATTGGTAATTTTACGTGGCAATATCTTTTTACAGGTGGTAAGCAAATTCGCCCAACATTATTCTGTGAATTATGGAATTATCTTTCCCCGGATTCAAATATAAATTACGAATTAGCATTTGCAATTGAATGTATACACGTTATAAGTATTATTTTGGATGATACACCTTGGATGGACAATGCATTTTTTAGAAGAGATAAACCTACATTACATACCATTTATTCACCTAAGAAAACCTTACTTATTGCATATGAGCTATTCTATATAGTATTTACTATTTGGAGAAGTAATAAACCTGAGCATATAACGTCAGATGAATGGGACAATTTGTTAAAAGATAAATTGCATAAATTAATCATTGGACAATGGTATGATTTAGAAAAAAAAGGAAATCTAATTCAATTAGCATCTTTAAAGACTGGTGTGCTATTTGAATTAATAACTGAAACTATCGCTGTATGTCTTAATTTAGATAGAGATTTTTGGTGTAACTGGGGAAATACATTGGGGATACTCTTTCAATGGGTAGATGATTGGCACGATAAAATAGAAGATATCAAGCAAAATAACAGAAATGCATTTAATGAATCATATTCAGATACCTTACGTGATTATACACTTATGTGGGATAAAATACAATTAAGCATTGGAGATTTATGGTTTAAAACAGATTTTGGAATATGGATGTATGATTATTTTATTAACTCTATTCCTAATATTGATTTAAAAAACTCCAATCTAAAATCCTTATTGGAACTGGATTATTTATTCGATATTAAATATAATAAAACATCTTCACATATTTTTGATAAAGAAGAAGTTCTATATACTATTGATAGTACTAAACTACAATTATCTTTTATTTCTGGAAAAGAACTACTCTTAAACCTATATAAATTAATTAATAAATTAAATACTTATACATATAATTATGATAAAATGATGCATTATTATAACAATAATAACCTATGGATGCAAGATGAACACACTTGGAATATAGATAATTATTTGCTATAAATAATATGTGTAATTATACATATTAATATATCTATAGAATAATAAATATTATGAGTTATATTTCTTATTCTATAATTTTAGGAATTGTAATTAAAATATACGATGAAATCATCGATTTACAACTAAATGTAGATAATGTTATATTAGAATCTCTTAAAAACCTCATAGTATTATTTACAGTACTATTATCATATAATGATTTTCCATTATCAATTGCATTACTGACATTAGTTCTATTAAATCCCGGTATTGATACGAGTTTTTGGAAAGGTATGTTACCTGTAACTATTATAATGTCTATTATATCATATTCAGGATCATTTAATGTATTAGGTTCTTTTATATTGTTATCCCTATTATCTTTATGTGCATATTGTGAAGATAAATTATTTAATGATGAAGTTAGCTATGAAAAACTATTTGGAAGAGTATTTAGTTTGTTTGTATTAATTGGAGCATTTACCCACGATATTAATGGTTATTTATCTAATGCACTACCGAGCTTATTTTCAAATACTAATATTACTGAAGTAGGATTATATTGTATTTTTGGTTATATACTTATTAGTATTATATCGCAATCATATCATTTATTTTTCTATAAAGATATGTCAATCGAAGATCTTAATAAAAAATTAGTTTCTTATAAATCTGATAGTTCAGATAAGAGTTATTTTATTATTATTAAAGATTATATCAAGTCTATTATTAAATCTATTTATTAGATTTATTGTTGTTTAATTACACCAATCTTAGGAGTTCTACGTCTTACTGTAGAATTTGCACCAATTGCTGCGGCTGCAGTCCCTGCTGCCCCTGTCGTTCCTGTCGTTCCTGTTGATCCTCCCGTCCCTGTCGCTTTAACCCAAGATTCACGCATTTGTTTAAACATATTTACACAACCGCGTGCAGCCTGTGCCAGTGCAGCTCGAGCAGTACGTTCCTCGCCATCCTCTACACCAATTCGCAGCACCATTTCATCACGAAGAGGATGAGGAACAGAATATCCCGCAAATGTAATTTTAGGTTGGGATGTACCATCAATATGATTTTCTACAAGCCAAGTCTGGAATAGATTACCCAAAGTATGATCGTGACCACGAAATAGGAAATCGTATCCAATAATACGTGAATTAGATGATGATACAGTAACCTCTTCAGGTAGATCCCCTTTATCAACATTTACATATCGTGAGCACATATTTTCACCAACTTCACAAGCACGCTGAACAATATAAGGTACAGATAATACACCTGCAGATTCTACTGTAAAGTCAAAACTATATGGCTCATTCTTTTCATTAACAAGAAAGCATCGTGCTACTTCCATTGTATTAAACTCACGTTGCAGCTGCTTGTATTGATCTGATTCCTTATCAATGTCCGATGAAATCATTTTAGTATTATTTAGCCAACGCTCAAACATTTCCTGTTTTTTGGCCTCATCATTGTCAGGTGTATATACATAAGAACACTGTGATACAGGAATAAAACGTGCATTTTCACGCCCAGTCCCACGTGTTGCCTTTGCAATAATCTCAATATTTTGAGCAGTTGGTCCACTTCCTGGTTGAAGAGATGCAATCAAGCACGTATCATTTGTTAGAGGATTTGGTGGAAAGAATCGAGGTGTTGCAACAATTACTGGTTCTGCTTCATTTTCCATAATCTCAAGCACTTCAAAATCCGATGACTTAACATAAGTGATATTGTCCTTATTGCTGGTAGCTTTTAGGCGAAAGATAAATTTATCACCGTTCCATTTCAGTGGCTCATTAATATTAATTGGCAGAAGGCCGATACGATGAGCAAGCATTTCATTTGTCATAGGTGTATCATTAGTCTTAACAATTACATCTGTAGTGCTACCCGTAGAGGTCATATCTGCACGAAATCCTACTGATTCAACTCCTGTAAGGATAAGACGTCGTAGAGTATTTGCATACGATACGAGTGTGGGTGTAAGAGTAAAATTATAGGTTAGATTATCAACGCGTTTTAGGTTTTGGAAGTTCATCTTGGTATCCTAACCTACCTTCCGATGTTCCGTTTAAATCAAATTTTATGATCTGCATATTTTCATTTTGTGTGTGCGTTCGTTAAGATAAGGATTCAGTCGTAAATTAGAAGAGGATGAGTACACCCGCCCCTATTCATATTTGTTTTTACTCAAATAGGTGCGAATGGTCCAAAGCATTTATTACAGAAATCTCTCAAACAAATTATCATAAAGAATTCCGTTTTATTTGTGTAGATCCTGGCCCAAATCGCCCTCAATTACCAGCTTGGTTAAAACAAACTCCGACTCTTGTCATTTCAGGAGAACCAGAACCACGAGTAAATAGTGATGTAATGAACTGGTTATATGAACGTAAAATGAAAGATGGTACTAAAAAACTACAAGGTGGTGGCGCAGCAGGTGCATCAAATTCTGTAGAACCAGAACCATACTTAGACTCTGAAATGGGTGGTGGATTTGGAGATAGTTATTCATTTATTAATACAGATTGGTCAACTGGAGGAAATGGTGGAATGTCTATTTCCCATAATTTTTCATATGTAGGTGGAAATAATTCTGTCAGTACTCGAGAAGCATCCGATTTTCAAACAACAAATACTAATCAAAAACGCAGCAAAAAAGAAGAATTACTTGACCAACAGATGGAAGCGTATAAAAGAGATCGTGATCAAGGTATGCCTCAAAGAATAGCACGAACATAAATAAACTTAAAGGATATATACAAACTATATATAGTATAATGTCTGCACTATCTGCATTTACAACACAACTTGTTAATTTCTTTGAGGATCTTGTTGTTACATTTCCTGAAGAGCGTGATATTAAACTTGCACTTGAAGCAATTAAAGGTGCTAAAAAGGTCAATCCTCGTTTAGTTCTGGATCTATATTATGAACACGTACATAAAGATCTTGCAACTGCTATTGCAAAGCGTGATGTAGTGCTAATTCGTGAATCAGCACAAAAGAAGATTTCAACTCAATTTAATGAAATGATTTCTGCACTGGCTATTTTTGATAAGCATTGGGATACTATGGGCGAGAAGAATCAAGAAGTTATCTGGCAATATCTAAAGGTACTATCTGTACTATGTGAAAAGGCAAAGGCTTAGAATATAATACATATGTAATTAGATATTAAGAATAATTATAAAAATATAATTGAACATATAATTTTATAATTTGTGTATTTAAAGCAAAATTAATAGAGAATAGGAGATGGAAGAATCAAAAGTGACCGAGGAATCTGTTTTTCAGACTAAATACAACGAGTTCGTTGAAGACCTGTTAGGTGCATTACCAGAATATAATGTACAAATTTCTGCAGCAAAAGCATTAAATGATAAAGAACGACTTGTACGATTTCAAAATGAAGTTAAAATTTTTAGTGTAGCACAGGATGAATCTGGATATGAAAAGAAGAACCCTGGTGCTGTACTGCCTGGTGTTGTAATTACAGACTCTGTATGGAATAGTTTATCTGAAAATACTCACAAGGCTATTTGGGAACATCTTCGTATTGTATCTATTTGTTGTTTTATGGAAGCTGGCTTTGGCGGTAATGGCACTGATGCTGAAAAGCCTCAATGGATGGATGATGCAATGAATGAAATGAAAGATAAGCTTAAAGGTGTTGATTTTGAAGGAATGTTCAAGAAATTTATGCACTTCTTCAAGCCAGGTGAAAGTGCAGATGGTGCAGAAGGAGGGGCTTCTGGATTTGCATTTCCAAAGATTCCTGAAAAATTCCTAAAGGGTCATATGGCCAAATTAGCTGAAGAACTTGTTAAAGATATCAAGCCAGAAGATCTGGGTATTAGCCCAGAATTAGTAGCAGAATGTGAGAAATCTCCATCCCGGGCTTTTGATATTCTTTTAACTGTTTTTAGCAATAACCCTGGTATTATTCAACAGACTGTACAGCGCATTGGTAAAAGACTTCAACAAAAAATTATGTCTGGAGCAATTCGCCCACAAGAAATTGCACGTGAAGCTGAAGAATTAATGAAAGAATTTGCTGGTAATTCCAGTTTTGTAGATATGATGGATGGTTTGAAGTCTGCATTTGGCTTTGAAGATATGGATATGGCCAGAACTGCTGGTCGTGAAGGAAGTGCACGTATGGCACTTGTTAAACAACGTCTTCAGAAAAAGCTTGAAAAGAAAAAACAGGGTTCTGGAGGACCTGGTAAGAAATAAAATACATTAGGTGTAGGATAAATGGGAAAAGACCATTGTGAACCACCTTTTTGGGAAGATATTTCAGTAATCTTCAAACATTTCACTTTACAATATGATCCTTATTGTAAGCATCAAGTGTGGAACTTTGGAGTCCGGTTAACATTAATATCTTTATTTATCGGTATGATTGGAAGTGTATTAGGAGGATTAAATGTTATAATTGTTAGTGTATTATTTGGTATTCTTACTGCACTTGTAATTATTTTTACAGCAAAACCAACTAAGCGAGAAGAAGAAAAAATAGAAGAAAAAAAACAACATTGGGATAAATATCACGAATTACCCTATATTGCCGAAGTACAACCAGAAATGCCTGCTGGATATGTAGCACCTATTACTACAGAGGCATTCGTTAATGGAGGATCATCGAAAGGTAGTGTTCAGCCATTCTCTCAGCCAATTGGTGTAGAAGAAGTTGATGCTGCACCCTATTCTGGAGGAACTGCAATACCCTCTCACGTATCACCTACTGCACGGAATTTATTTATGAATGTTCTACTTGATGATATTAAATATAATCCTACTCGACCATCTGCAGAATCTGTATCAGATCCTGTTGTAAAACAGACATTTGATGATTATTTCCGTGTACAATGGTTCTCTGACCCAACAGATGTATTTGGTAAAAATCAGGGGCAAAGACAATTTGTAACTCAGCCTTCAACTTCTGTGCCAAATAATCAAGGTGCATTTGCAGATTGGCTATATAAGATTCCTGGTAAAACCTGTAAAGAGGGTGGAAGAGCTGCGTGCCTCCCTGGTACAGATGGTGGGGCAGTTACTTGGCTTAACCAAGATTCATAAGTGGGGACAATGTGTCCCCACACCCCTCCAATAATAAAAATAGAGGACAATGTGTCCCCACACCCCTCCAATAATAAAAATAGAGGACAATGTGTCACCACACCCCTCCAATAATAAAAATAGAGGACAATGTATACCTATAACAAGATATAAAGATATATTATATAATTCAAATAATTATGCCACGAACACAATTATTTGAATTAGAATTATTAATTACACAAGAATATATTGATGATTTATTAAAAGATTATGATAGTGATGATAGTGATGCAGATTATGATAAGGATGAAATTATTAAACCTGGTATGACATTAACTATGAATTACACTCAAACTAAAAATTATTCCAGTCAATACAATAAAAGTAATTTTGTATTAGAAGATGCTACTACAAAAGTAACTGTTGTATCTATAAGGACTACTGTTGAGGATCGTTCTGGTGTTTGGATACTCGGTTGTATTGTAAAAACAGAAGAACCAATTTATACAAGTATGAGAAGTGCATTTTATGGAAGAAGAATTACTCTTCATACCGAGGAACTTACGATTGCATCTGGTGGTATTAGAGAAATATTAGATTATCCTCCAAAACGTACTTAATATTAGTATTATCTATAATATTACTGTTTTTTGCGAACTTTTTCCTAAAAAGTTCATTAATCGAGATAGTGTTTGCAAGCTTCTTTATCATTATTACTTTCTTTCATACATTGAACAAATTCTTTGGGAAGAGATGATTCAATTGATGAATTTGTAGATGCAGAAGGAGCAGAAGGAGCAGTAGCAGGAGCTGGAGTCGGGTTTGATCTAAAAAGATTGAATGCAAAACTCTGTCCAGTTCCAAGTGCAAACCCTTGCATCATATTTGAAAAGAATCCTGGTTGTTCAACTTTAACACTATGATGCTGTACTGGAGGTAATGAAGGGATTGATTGTGATGTAGTTACTGGAGTAGATTTAGAAGATGAACGGGAAAATGATGAACGTGAGGATGATCTGCCAGGCATTTCTATTGTAATATATATACAAATTATTTAAATTATTTCATATTTTGAGTTATGAGATATGGTTTCGGAGTACATTTAAACCTTTTCAGAGTTTTCCCACGTGTCTGCAAAACGGATTTTACACAGACTCCTATTGCTGCTTTCTCCTTCTCCTTTTTTACAGACTTATGTCCTGAGCGACGACGGAGTTTTATAGTTTTTCGGACTTTTTTAATACAATGGCATAATGATTTTCCTAACTTAGACATTCTAAATTCTATTATTAGAACTTAAAATAATGTTTAGATTTTAACTATAAATGATTATATTTTATGGCTACAAAAATGGATATAAAGATATTACAGACATTGCACTTGAAAAGTGCGTTAAAGGAGATATATTAGAAATTCCTGCATCAGATGATATAAGAGCCTCTATATTTGGTGATCCTTATCCAGGAGTTCTTAAACATATTTGCATTATAGATAATGATGGAAATTATATACAGTATCCTCCTGATACATTGATAATTTATAATATTGTGACACAGATGCAAGAACAATTTAATTTAAAGCAATGGTGGAAAAAAGAATCCAAAAATCTACAAACCAGTAATCAAAAACTGGACCTCTTACATAATAGAATTTCACTTAAATATGGTTCAATGAAAGAAGAGTATCCAGAACAATTAATGGCAATTAATTATATTAAACCGTCAGACTGTGTACTTGAGCTCGGAGGAAATATCGGCAGAAATACACTACTGATAAGTTGTATTTTAGATGATGATACTAATTTGGTTTCACTGGAATCAGATCCACGAATTGCTGTGCAACTTAAAGAAAATTGTGCACTAAATGGTGTCAAGCCGCATATTGAAGCCAGTGCACTTTCTAAAAGAAAACTAATACAATCTGGATGGACAACAATTCCTTCTGATGTAGTACTACCTGGATATATTGAAGTTTCAACAATAACGTATGATAACTTAATTAAAAAGTATAATAAGAATTTTAATGTATTAGTTGCGGATTGTGAAGGGGCGGTATATTATATTTTAAAGGATGAGCCTCGTGTGCTAAATAATATTGAGACGATAATTATTGAAAATGATTTTAAGGAGATGGAGCATAAAATATATGTAGATACTATTTTTGCAAATAATGGATTTAGTTGTGTATATAATGGAGAGTTAGATATCACTCAACTACCAAAACATCTTTCACATTTTATCCAATATAAAAATTTCTTTTATCAAGTCTGGAAGAGATAATTATTTTTGAAATACATATTAAATAGAGATAATGGAGATTAACCGTCTAACTCATTCCAGAGATGATTTATGTGGTATTCAATCATACTTTTCACAGTCTGTTGGCCCTGGACGTTATATTACAACTAATTTAGTCCCTAAAGCTACCGGCGTTAACCCTATGGCAGTAGATCAATTACAAATATATCCTCGTGAGGGATTTGGCTGGAATAATGCCGCTATTGATGCAGACTCCGTTTTACGTAACCAACCTTCTTTTAAGAATAATCGCTGCAATGTTCGCCCTCAAAGCAGACCATTCTTAACTGTACCCTTTATGGCTGGTGGTAATCCTTCACGCGATGTTGAGAGCTTACTAATGCATTCTGAACAAGTGCGTATGGGTAAAGAATGTGGTACGGTAACTGAACAATTCTTTTCTGGACAATACACCCCTATGATTCCTATCCTGAAAAATAACATTCAGAATCCTAAAAATATTGTACCCGAAGTGGCTGCATCTGGATGGGTACACGGTGGAATTCCTACTCGTTCCTACATCCGTGATGTAAATTGCTAAACTAATTCTATAATTTTAAATATCTAAATAGGTATTATTTTCTTAATATATATTTAGAAAATGAGTGCGGCTGGTACTAAAACACGCAGAAAAGCGGAGAATATTATACGTAATCTTGAAACAGAGGCTGAAAAATTAGAAAGGAATATACCTGGATTAACTGGTGCTAAAAAGATTACTGCTGAGGGAAAATTAGCTAAAGTACTTGCTGCCATCGCTGAAAGAAAAGGAAAAGCTACTGCAAAGGCTAATGCTAATGCAGCTAAAGCTGCTGCTAAGGCGGTAGCAAATGCTAAAAAAGCTGCTAATAAAGCTGCAGGTATAAAAACTGTAAGAAAAGTAAAAACTGCAAATGAAAGAGTAGCAAATGCTGAAAGAAGATTTCAAGAAGCAAAAGCTAAAGCTGCCGCAAATATTATTAGAAAAGCAGAAAAAGAAAAAGAAGCAAAAGCTAAAAATGAGAATAAAGCATATAAAGGATTATATAAATTATTTGGAAATAATAATGCATTTGCAAACAATAATGTGACACAAAAACGTAATCCTAACCATACTAAGTTAGTTAGCAATATATCTAAATATTATAAATCCAAAGGTAAAACACTGAAGAAAGGTGTTACATTTGTTTCCGTCGCGGCAGCTATAAAAAGAAACCTTCCTGAACAGTTTAGTCAATACGTAGCAAATCCATCTGGATTTAAGATGGAAAATGTGGAAAAATTTATTAATGAATATGAAGTACCTGTAGAAACACCTGAACATCTACGCAAAACATTAGAACAGACTCGTAAAAAGTGCAATAAAGTTATTTCTGAATTAGAAAAGAAACTTTCTGCATTTAATGAAGCTGCAATTAGTGCTGCCGCTGCTTCTGCCGCCGCTTCTGCCGCCGCTTCTGCCGCAAACGAATAAACAAAAATATGTATTTTATTTTTATTTTAAATTATTTCTTATTATAACTACCAATCTACTTATATAGTTGTTTCAGTTGCTCCACATAGTCTTTAATTTTCTGAATATTATCATCAAGTGATACTCCAACTTCAGTTGATAGAGTTAGTGTAGGAATATCTGTATTAGCAATCCACTTCTTGTGCTGTTTATCGAGTGCATCCAGATATTCGATATTAATGTTTTCTTCACCGTGACGATTACGAATCTTAATACGATCCTTTGATGTTACTGCGCTGGTTGATAGGTAAATAATTCCGTTAATTGGAAATTGTTTGCTAAACATATTAAACCAGGAATCATATAGTTCCCATTCAAGAGGATCAATATCTCCTGAATCGCGGAGCATTTCTGCAAATACATATTTATCTGTAAGAACCGAACGTTCAGACAGAATAATATGAGGCTCTTCTTTACTACTATCCAGTTTATTAACAGCATCTTGAATATTTTTAAGGCGAGTTAGGATTGCACAATTCTGAAAAGTATATGCCCAGCGCTTCTTATCACCATAGAAGAGTTCAAGTAGATTTGTACCTTCTCCATTTTTCAACGCAGTCCAAGCACCAACTGGTTCATCTACATAGTTGATTTCAGGAATCTTAGTCCTAATTTCATTCAAAAGGGTGGATTTACCAGCACCAATGTTACCGTCGAGTGAAATGATAATAGTGCGCATCTTGGATATATATATGTTGTCGGATTTAATTTTGAGATTTTAACGCCGTCAAATTTGTATATTTATGCATATCAGGAATGGCATCCAGTTTATCAGAGGCTTACGGACCTGTTTTATCAGCACATTGGGAAAAGAAGGAAAATCCTCAGCACTATGATTTTTTAACAAGCACCTACATAAATCCAAATCCTAAGAGACATATACTTGGATTAGTTGGTGGAAATGAAGTTAGCTTAATTAAAGGTAATATGGTTGATTTAGAATCCGATTTACGCGGAATAAATATTCCTAACACCTTTTGCCCTCAGAGACAATATCAACCACCACCTCAAGTACAAAAGGAAATTAATAGAGATAACACCAAAGGTGCTATAAAAATTAATGTACAACCAGATCATTTAGAGAGCTATCAAATGTGGGCTTATCCTGCAGTTTATGCACCACAACCTATGCGAAAAGAAGTCTGCTTCCAACCCGAAAAATATTAGACTTTTTGAAAAAAGTTTGCAAAAACCAGAATTATTAGATACTTATTGGAATCTGGTTTTTGCCGAGCTTTTTCTCAAAAAGCTCTAAAGTGTTTAATTAAAATTGTATATAATAAGGAATGACGGATTGTATTAAACAACAAAATTTAACTCGTCCTCGATTTGATGATTTTCATCAAATTGATGATATGCGCATAACAAGTTATGCAAGTCGTTATTATCTGAATCCTCCAGCCGCAAATTGTCCGACAACCTTTCCAGTAAACTCTACAACTCGTATCCAAAAGTCTGGAGACTCCTGGGTTGCAGGTCAATGGAGAACTGATGTAGAGTCCGATCTCAAAGGTGTTAATCGCCTTGGTACACGTGTACGGTGTGAAGAAGTTCAGTACAACCCTGACACAAATTACTTTACAAATCAGCCTATAAAGAATGCTCCTGATGAAAATGTCCCACAAACATTTGCACGCCTTGTTGACCCCCCTTGTACACTCCGTGCAACTGGATGGAATCGCTGGCAACCACTTTTCCACAACCCACAAGAGACATTTGAAACTCCATTTGATTTCTTTATACCCAGCCGCGATTTTGATAAACAAAAGTACAATACACACTCTGCACAGACATGTTATGCTCCAATGGATCAGCCTTCCATAAAAGAGTTAGGGCACGAAAAAGATGTATATCCTCGTATGCCATTTGTACACCAATAGACTTTTTCTCAAAAAGTCTAAATATGGTTTTGGGCGCTTTTTCAAAAGCGCAAATTTGATTTAAAGTAATAACATAATAATATTTACAGCACTACACAAAATGATTACAGGAATTGAAATACCATTTACACTTGCATTACTATATCCAAGTTTAAATCTATGGCGGTTTAAAAAACAACAGCCAGTTATTGAAAAAGAAATTCTCCACGAACCTAATCCTTTAGAAGGAGTTGAAATTTATAAATATGTTACAAAGTATTCTGCCCCTACCTATATACATGTTGGACATGTAGTTATCCCTATTAATAATTCTACACCATATAGTGATAAAGAATTATTAGTTACAAAATATATTAATAAAACTACAAATAAAGATTATATGATGTATAAATCAATTGATAACTTTATATATTATAAATCATCTGAATATATTAATACAATTGATAGTTTATCAAATACATTTAAAAAATATAATATGGATACAACTAAATATTGTATTACGTTACCTCTAAAAATGAATCATTATAACTATCCTGGCGGTGCATATCTTCACCCTTCAGGTGCAATTTCAAGTAATAAAAATATGTTAATTAAACACGTTCAATTTGAAAGACGTCTACCTCTATCAATTACTATACCGTGCTTAGCAGCAGCTGCAGTATCTCTATGCTGGTTAAATTATTATATGTCTTGGCAATCTTTATATAATCCATATTATCCACCATTTCATTATAAAAGAGTGCAAAAGTATTTCAAATAATTTAATCTAATAACCACATATTATATTGTTTCATATTTTCTTGTTTCATATTGCCTACTACCCAATTAAAATGAACCATAACTATAGAGTCTTTAATTTGTTCACTATAATTGTAAAAATATTGTCCATTTGGAAAAATATCAAGTGGGAGTAAATAAAGATTAATATATGGCTTAATATATTTATTAAAATATGATTGATCAAATGGTATTATAAGACCAGCATCTTTATATTTTTCAAGGGCTTCTTTACTTTCACATTCAAAATATTTCATTGTTACATTATTTGAACGAATATACATAAACCCCGTGCAACAATTTGCATAATCTTTATCATCTATTGTATCATTTTGAATCCAAACATCACCTTCTATATTTTTAAATTTTTCTATTTCTTCAATTGGATTTTTAAAATATACTATATCACCATCTGTATATAATACATTTAAACCAAGTTTAATTATTTTATAAATTATTAAAAGTTTGAGATATCCTATTTTATCAAATCCTGGCGAATCTATTGCAGTAAAATTCGATAAATTAGTATTAATTAAGTATGTCATATATCCTTCTTTTTTAAAATAGTCATTTGAAAAAGTATCAATACAAAATATACATAATTTCTTATCAATATTAAATGATTTAAGAGATTTTATCATATTTTTAGTATAATCTATATAACCAGTATTAGTTATAGTAAAAAATAGAGTTTTATTATCTTCAATTAGGCATTCCGATATATAGTTTTTATCAATATTAATCATATGACTGTAATGAATTAATAAACTATAATATTATTTTAAGTTGACTTTCCACACATGTTAGTTTGATCCAAAAATTTAAAGGTTTCAAACCTGTAGTAGTATGGAAGTCGCCGCGCTATCAGGTCTTCTCGGATTAGGATATCTAATCTCAAAAGCAACCCAAAATATTACTGGAGGGGGTAACAAAGAAGGTTTCGATAATGCAATGAAACAAAATGTAAAATCATCTCAAGTTATTCCTCCTCATAATCGCGAATACCCCGCAGTCCGTGAAGGGTTTGTTCCCGCAGCTCGTGGTCCCAATTCTGATCCACTAACACTTGCACCTAAAGGTGCCGCTGCTGTTGGATATGGCCCTGAACTTGATATGATGTATCAAATGCCAAATGGGCAGACATATCCTTCTGAGCCAAACCCAGGACCTTATGGTACTGCTATGGGTTATGCCACTCAGAAACCCCCTTATGCCCCTGGATATACCCCGGGCACACAACCAGAACCACAAGCAATCGATTCTAATGTTCCTATGACTGAATATCGTTCCGATAATACTGAACAGGATCCCACGTATATTGATAAAGATTATGTAATTAGTCCATTATCTGGTCAAAAGGTGCCATCCAATGAATTTAAACATAACAATATGCAACCTTTTTTTGGTGGACGTATTAAACAAAACATTGCTCCACAGGCAAATACTCATGTTCTCGATGCATACAATGGTGGTGGCTCACTGCAAATGAAGAAGAGAGAAGTCGAAAATATGTTCGAAACATCACGTGCACCTTATGGTAATCCATATGGTATGGAAGATAATACTGATTTCTTCCAAAATCGTATTGCTACACAGGCTCCTGTTGTTCGTAATGGTGAACGCCCATTTGAACCTGTTAAAGTAGGTTCTGCAATTAATGAAAAGTTTGGTTTAACTGGCAAAGGAGGATTTCAACAACTTGAAATTAATGAGATTATGCGTCCTAAAGATACCAATGAACTCCGTGTTGCATCCAATCCTAAAGAGACTTACAACACCCCTATGGTTCCTGGTGGGCATTTCATTGGTACAACCGCAACATCCGAGGATTTAGGTGAAGTTCGTAAATATCGCCCTGATAGATTCTACATTGATGAAACTGGTGAGCGCTTTTTTACTACAACTGGTGACTTAATCAAAGAAACTGTACGTTCAGTCCAAGTTATGCCTCACACTACTCGCCCTGAAACATCGGTTGAATATGGTGGTATTGCATCCTCTCAGGATTTCGGCGAATCATATGTATCAGGTTCATATCGTAATCCTATGACACAACAATATGGTGGCGCTGGTTATCGTAATGCAGATATGACTGGATATTACACTAAAGATGTAGATGGCGATGAAGCGGATTATGGGCGATCATCTATTGAGATTCGTCCTAATGAACGTAATGAAACCTCAGAGCGTGTAATGGCTCTTAATGCCGTGCCTGCAGACAATGGCTTAGTTACAAATCATTTTACAGATGATGCACGCCCAACACGTCGTGGTGAAACTATTGGTAATATTCGTATTACTGGAACTCCTGTAAATTATGCACAGGCTGCCCCTGCTGTTACAGTATGGGATCCAATGGATATTGCACGTACCACTGTAAAGGAATCCACTATTTATCTGGATCGCCCTGGTATTATGGCATCTGGTTCTGCACCTAATCGTTTAAAGACTTATGATCCTGATGATATTGCTCGTCCAACTCAAAAGGCACAACTATCTGCAAGTCTGGGATGGTCTGGGCCAAGTAAGGCTGCATTCCAAGATAATATGGATCCTACATTTGCATATAATATGAGAACAAACCCTAACAAGGAACAGATTGCACGTGGTAGAAAACCCATCGCAGGATCAGGTAATGTTGCAACATTTAATGGCAATCCTGGCAAGCAAGTCACACACAAACTCGATACAGACTTTATTAATGATCGCGCATTAGCCGTGAATCGTTCAATGGATTTAACTCCTGGTGTAGGAGATCTGGGTCGTGTTGAATACAGAGTTCCTCTAAAACTTGATGTAAGTCGTGAAAGAAATACTTATGATTCCGTGTCAGCTGTAGATAATAACCCTCTGATGCAGTCTCTAAGTAAAAATGCGGCATTGGATGAACAAGCTATTCGTGAATACCAATCATTTTTAGCTGGACAGTTTTAAATATAATTCAATTTTAAAGAACAAAGTATAAAATTACAAACATAATAATGCCAAGGACACTTCCAATAAGGACAGCTTTAATAATTCGTTGTTTTTTCTGTTCTGGAGTTAAATTTTCCCATAGTACATTTTGCTGAGGGACAATTGTAAGTTGTTGTCTTACTGGAGTTACTTGACTTATTGGATTTATAGGAGTTGCATTTTGGTATGAATTAGTTATTTGTCTTGAAGGGCTAATAACTATTTCAGGTAAAATTGTATATTCAACCATATCATTTTCAGCAGGAGGTGCTGATGGAATTGTACGGATTAAAGGAGTTTTAGAATTTAAGACTTTACGACACATTGGACATTTTAAAGGAGTTGTAGTCTGACTATATTTTTCCCAGCAGCTTATGTGCTTTCTATAATTGCATTTACAGGAATTATTTTGTAAAAGTGGTTCTATTCCATCGTCCATACAAATAATACAAGCATTTTCGGACATTTCATAAAGAGTTGCGTAATATTCTTTTATTAATATACGGGCATCAAATTTATTTCTTAAGATAAAATATAGAAATGGGTTTTTTTGGTAATTCTGAAGAAGAATCTGTAAGTGCAAATGCAGCTGCAAATGTACCTGTACCTGCATCTGAAGGTGGTCGTAGAAGACGCAGAACTCATAAGCGCAGACATTCCAAGAAGTCCAAGAAGTCTCATAAGCGTAGAGGTGGCAAGCGCAGCACTAAGAAGCGTAGCACTAAAAGACATCACTCTAAGAAGTCTCACAAGCGCCGTGCAACCAAGAAAAGAACTCACAGACGTAGATAAATCTGAGAGTATAAAAGATTAATGATAATTAAAAATAAGTAAATGGATAAAACACCAATAATCCTAACAGGTCCTCCTGGATGCGGTAAAAGTTACTGGATTCAGAAGTATGCAGAGAAAGTCCGAAAGCAATTATTTGTGTGTCCGTGTAGAAAAGATAGAACTCTGAGAGATGGTCGTCAGAAACTGCATATTTGGGCCAGACGTACTGAGCCCGCAATTCTATGGCTCGAAGGTGCTGATGATTTAACTCCTGAGGCACAGGCATTTCTACGCCGAATTCTTGAAACACATGCCTCAGATGTTCTATTTATTTTGGAATGTCGCGATGCAGGACGTCTACAAGAACCAATTCGCTCACGATGCATCATCAAAAAAATGCAACAACCATCCTGGAATAATTTAGAGAAATTTTTAAATTCTACTTACCATAATTTAAATACTACTGAAATTTTCAGATACCTAAAACCAAATGAATATTCTTACAGACGTGCAAAGCAGTGTGCATTTATTCAGCAGCAGTATCCTGATACTTGGGAATCTATGTATAAGCATCGTCAAGAAGAAATTGAAGTAACACAGAATTTAGTTGAAGAGGATTTAATTAAATATATGAAGAATGCATATAATCCAGATAGTCTAATTAATCCACTATTAAGTAATATGTCTATTTTAAAAGACTACGGTAAGTGCACTGAATTATCAGGTTCTCTCTGGGCATTTTTAGGAAGTGCGTTATACAGTGAAAGAACAACAACCTATAATCAATAAGAATGAATCGTGGTTCGGATTCCATTTTGTCAGTGTATTCAGATGCACGAACTGAATATACAAAACAGTTGTCAATATATTTAGTACCTGCTTATTTTCAGTTCTTTATTGAGTTATTAGATAAAGCTAAACAAAGTACTACTAATGAACCTAAAAAGATGCTCTGGCAGTTTCAAACTTATTTAAATGAAATTCACGATTGGAATATGGAGAAAGTAAATAATGAAATAAATCGGATTCTGAATAACTCTGGATGCGACTATATGGAGGATTTATTAACGGCGGTTTTTATTGCACATACTAAAGTTTTAACGGCAATTCGTCTATCATCTAATAATAAAAAGGTGCAGATTACTGTTCCTAAAGTTGAGCACTTTTTATTTAAGGTTTTATGCGAGTCTTCAAAACTGCTATGGAGTAATACATTCCTATTCCGTGATGGTATTTCAAGCATTGAAAAGCAACAGAATTACAGAAATATTGAACAATTACTAAATGAAGGTATTCTAATGGCAGTGAGAAGTCTTGTTCCTGTAAAGTCTATTCTAAAGGATTTTGTTAATATGGATGGAGCGGCTGCAAATGATGATAATACAAATACAAATGGAGATGATGAAAGCGATGATGAAGATGAGGAGAAGTCTGAGGAAAAGTCTGAGGAAAAGTCTGAGGAGATTTCTAAAAGTCTGGAGGAGGAATCTAAATTAGAAACTCCTGAAAATACTGAGACAATTCCAAATACTTTAATTACAGAACCAGAGAAAATACCAGAATTAGTCCCAATTGAACAAGCCCCTGCGCAGCAATTAGTGCAACAACCATTACTGCAACCAGTGCAACAAGAACAGCAACAGCAGCAACAAATGATATATGTGGATGAAAAACCAGAGGTACAATTTGGAGATTTTGATGCAGTATTTGATACAGAAGACCCTGATGGATCTGAAATGATATCAGCTAAAGATGAGGATGATGATACTCCGGCTTTAGAGATATTAGAAGAATCTGGTGTACCATTATCTGATGAATTAGATTTTGATTCTCTGGATGATAATGCTGGACAGGAAATAAGTGAAAATGATTATGATACAATTGTATAATTGCGTAATTATTTCAGTGTGGTTATAGAGCTTGGGTTTTTCTCGAAATAAGAGAATAATAATGCCTGACTGGTTCCCTTGGATTTTCGTAGGAGGAATCCTTTTTATTTGTTTAAGTTTTATTGGTGCAAAATACAAAGATAAAGAATATAAAAAAGTCCAATATTTACAAGACTTTATAAGCGGTGCAATTCTTATTGCATTTGTTGGAGTTTTAACACCTGATATTTTTCCTAAAATGGAATTCTCAAAGGAGTTTCCAATTTCTTTAGGAACTCTAATATCTGAAGATGTTGATTTACAGGTAGGTCCGCCAAGATTAGCAGGAAGATAATATTAATTTACTAATTTTATTAAAACTACAAAATTAATATTTTCACTAATAATGTCAGAAAGATGCCAACTACTATTTATGATAGTTCATTATTAACTAAAAGACGTATGGAGAAGGCCCAATCCGGTAATTTCATAGGACGTATTCAAAATGGTATAGATTCTACTACTGGTTATGCACCTGCATTAGGAATTTATGATCAATCTATAATCAATAATGTGAAGACTGGACAAATGACTGAATACAGAAAATGCGAAGGAAGTGAGATGGTAGATTTAGGATGCCCTTGTGGTAAAACTAATCAGTAGATTATTAAATTGAATAAATAGTTTCATCTTTTGGAACTTTATTTTTCCATCTATAGCGTTCAAAAATAGGCTTATTTAATTGTTCACGAGGTACTGCAGAATGTACGTTATGAGCAATAGCTACATATAAATCAAATCCAGGATATTTTTCTTCACCAGATGCATCCTGATAAATAGTCTTTCCTTCATCGTCGACTGTCCAAGACCATAGTAAATTATATAATGGAGAATTTGTTTCATAGACAATCCAGTCATCTTCTTTACTCATAACTTGTACAGCTTTGCCTTTTTTCTTTGGAGGATCCTCATCAAAGAGTCCATCGATTAAACTAACAGATAGTCTGCATAAATCAAATGATTCATTTGGTTTTACTTTAGGTTTATCTTTATCATAGAATGGCCCAAAATTATATTGTTCACCTGCATCATTATTTGGCCAATGATCATCTGAAATCCATAGATTTTTACCAAGTCTGAAAATGGAACGACCAAAATCAATTATACTGAAAATTTTACCATAGGTAGGTACTCTAAATATTTGTCCAGTTGCAGTTTTATAAAATAGGAATTTTTTATCTGTTTCTCTCCAGACAATATTATTAGTATGGAGATCATTATGTGTGAATGATAATGTACTTTGTAGGAATGATAGAGTTGCAACTACTTGGAATATCCAGGCAATCCATCGTGATTCCCATCCTTGTGTTCCACGGAGTTCATTATCAATAACTTCTTCTTCTAATAAGTCATCCATAGTACCTTCCTGTGCTTCTTGATAGATTAGTATTACAGGCATATTATCCATTTCAAGTAAAATATCAATTCCTAAATCAATTGATTCATCAGACTCCGTTTCCGATTCCGTCCCAGACTCTGATTCATCAGACTCCTTTTGTACAGTTTCCTCGGACTCTGAATCCGTTTCCGTTTTTTTAGGAGAATTTCGACGGACAATAAATGTCTCAGACTCTAAATCTGTTTTTTGCAGATTACTCTCGGACTCCGCCCTCGGACTTTTACTAAAAGTCTCAGACTTTTCCTCAGACTTTTCATTCTCATTAAATTCATATGAATGAACGGATTCTAATTCATCACAGTCATTTACAGAAATTCCTTCAACATTAGGAATATCATCTAAATCAATAACGGATTTCTCTTCTAAATCAAAAGGGCAAGTAATAATATCATTTTTAAATTCATCAAAATCAAAATCAGAAATTTCAGAAATATCATCTGGAGGATTCACAACAATTGTTGCATTATGTGATTGAATTCCTCTCCAAAACCATTTGCATTGTCTATAAGTATCATATTCATTAGAAATATTATAGGAATACTTCTTACTAATACCAGTAGAAGCACCATAAAACATCACACAATGAGGAGTTAAATTTAATTCACGAAATCTACTAAGAACAAAATTTGCAACAGCATCTACGTAGGCCTGATTGTTATTACTATGAATTTTCTCAAGTGTCGTTTTCCAACTTAAATTATCATTTTGAGGTATTAAAGGATGCTCAGGGCAAATATATCTATTTTTAATAACATCAATTGGGTTAAGTAGATGTACACTCTTTACGAATGTATTGCAAGTAGAAGTCTGTTGTGTTAGAGTATCATATCGTTTAGTTTTCCATATTTTATCAAAATCTTCAGAGACAGAATTCCAAGAATGAATATGATATCGTGAAGGCAATTCAAGACTCTGTAAAGATGTTGATTCGGGTTTTGGAAATAAATCTAAAGCTGAAAAATATCTTTGTAAATGAGTGTAATTATTAAATGTCTGTTTTTCATTATCATCAATTTCTCGTAATCTGCAAGGGGTATTTTGTAACTCGAGTAAGATATCTTTTAACTCCTCTTTCATCTTCTCCTTTCCTCCTTTCTTGAAAGACTTGTATATAGTGTTCCAAATCGCGATTTGTGTTCCAGTGAATTAAACTTTTTAAACTGATTGTTTAGTACTTAGAATGGCAGGACAAGGTGCAGTATCCGTTAATCTCCGGAAGTTTCAAATGAAAACTATTCCACAAGATGCAGTTGCAGTATTTATAGGGCGTCGAAGAACAGGTAAGTCAACTCTTGTTCGTGATTTGCTCTTTCACCATCAAGATTTACCTATGGGTTGTGTAATTTCAGGTACAGAAGAGTCAAACGGCTTCTTTAAAAAAATGGTTCCACCTATGTTTATTCACGGAGAGTACAACCCAGTTATCTTAGCAAATTTCGTTAAAAGACAGAAGCTTATTATGCAACGTATTCAGCAAGATACTGATAGAGGTGGTAAATCTAATATTGATCCACGAGCATTCCTTATATTAGATGACTGTATGTACGATGATTCCTGGACTCACGATAAAAATATTAGATATCTTTTTATGAATGGTCGTTGGCTCAAAGTGTTCTTTATCATTACTATGCAGTTCCCTCTTGGTATTCAACCAGCTCTTCGTACAAATGTAGATTTTGTATTTATTTTAAGAGAACCTTATCTTAACAATCGCAGACGTTTATTCGAGAATTATGGATCAGCTTTCCCTTCATTTGAATTTTTCTGTCAGATTATGGATCAATGTACACAGAATTTTGAATGTATTGTTATTAACAACTGTACTCAAAGTAACAAGATTGAAGATACTATTTTTTGGTACAAGGCAGAAATACATGGCGAGTTTCGTCTCGGTGCACCAGAATTATGGAGACAATCTGAAATGTATTTCCGTATTAAAGAAGAAGGTGAAATTGATCAATTTGATCCTAATTCAAATAGAAAACTTAAAGGCCCCACAATTAACGTTAAGCGCGTATAATTTGATACAATAATTATTGACAACAATGGGTGACAAGTTTGAAAATTACATGCGTATAAAATGCCCGGTTTAAACTATTGTGGAGATTTATTCTAAAATAAAATATAATTATATAGTATAAACAAATGGCAACTCTTATCGGTGGTTCTAGGTTCCAAGCGGCACAGATCGCTACTGGTACTGGTGCAGTATCTACCCTATCTTCTCTCGTTAATACACGCTTTAACATTTTTAATGCTTATAGCACTATTAACAACAGCAAAAATCTGGAACAGGACAATCGTCTAACTGCAACTGAAACACGTTTAAGCAGCATTGAGATTGATATCGAAGGTGTTGTATCATCTGTAGTTACTACTCAGATTGCACAGACCACTTTTGATACCCTACGTGCTGAATTTACCAATGCTAATAGTGATTTATCACTAACATTAGCGACTAAAGTTGCACAAACTTTACAGTATGAGTTAGATAGTGCACAGAATAGCAGTATCAGCACTGTACAGGCAAATCTGGATGCATATGAGGCTTCTAATGATGTTGCATTTGGTGCTTACTCCACTTTCAACAATCAAACTGTCGCTGATAACCTAAGCACCTTCAACGCATATGTGGCTTCAAATGACGCTGCACTATCAACTGCTATTGCAGATGCTGCTTCTGCTACATTAACTGTTCAAAACAACCTAACTGATTATGAAACCTCAAATGATGCAGCAGTTGCAGAAAATCTGAGCAGTTTCAATGCATATGTAGCTTCAAATGATGCCGCATTTGGTGCATACTCCACTTTCAACAATAATACTGTATCAACTCTACGCGGTGATTTCAGCACTTATTCAAGTTTCAACAACCAAACTGTTGCTGATAACCTAAGCACTTTCAATGCCTATGTAGTATCAAATGATGCAAGTCTTGCAGGAGTAAGTACATTACTAGTAAACTACCAGGCAACTAATGATGCAGCTCTTGCGGTTACTAATGCAAATCACACCGCATATGTAGCTTCAAATAATGCAGCTTTAGCACAAGTTAGTACTAATCTTGGTGTATATGAATCAACCAATGATGCTACAGTTGCAGATCATTATAGCACATTTAATACATATGTAGCTTCAAATAATGCAACTGTATCTGCAAACCTAAGCACATTTAATGCATATGTAGTATCAAATGATGCATCTGTATCTGCAAACCTAAGCACATTTAATGCCTATGTAACATCAAATAATGCAGCAGTAAATGCAAGAGTATTACAAACTGCATACAATTCAAAGATGACTGCACTTGATAATCTGGATAGAGACTATGAAGAACGTTTTACTGCGGTTGAAGAATTTATTCGCGCTATACTTGCAACATATAGTATTACTAAGGAGAATGGTCAAGAATATGACTATACTGCTATGCCACAAAATATGTCTATCGCACCTTATTCTATTAAACCTGTAAAGGTTGCACTAATAGAAACTGGTACTGCGGGTGGATTTGGTCTCCCTACTACTGGAAGATCACAATACTTAATGCTTGAAATTGCAATATCAGATTATACTTGGAATACATTTTATGGTAGTATACAACTAACTTGGCCTGGCCAATCTGCTGCACAACGTACTGGTTTTACATATACAAAAGGTAATATAATTACTAATACAGGTGGTGTAGCAGAAAATAATCGTGCGTTCCAAGTATTTATAAGCAATACTGGCGCTGCTTTATCATTAGATATTAATGATAATAGCTTTTATCCTGGTATCCTTCCATTAACTATTTCATATATTAATATGAAAGGAAGAGTAGTATATTCTACTACATTTTCACGTCTTGATGTACTAAGTCTGCCAAGAGTTGATTATGAAGATGTTACACCCCAAACTCCTACAAATGTTCAATACAATACTATTACTAAATTATTAACATTTAGTGTAGAACATCCTGAATGGATTGACTTCATTAGTGTTACTGCAAATGGTGTAACATTCCCTATTCAATTATATGAAATTAACTATAATGGAACCTTAATTACTGTTGATATGAGTAGAGAACAAGTCTTACCTACATCATCATTATCTGTAACTTTACGATATGATAGCTACAAAGAAGGTGAAGCAACTCCATCAACTACCGTTAATGCAACTATTTCTATTGCACCTCCTGGATTTGAAGTAGAAACACCTTCTGATGTAATATATAATGCAGGAAATAATACTCTGCAATTTACAATTGATCACCCTGAATGGATTCATTTTATTGATATAGTTGTAAATAGTTCAGTAGTAAGAAGTCAACTTAGATACTCTGTAACAGGTACAACTGTAACAATTGATACTTTACAATTAACTCAAACACCTACTACACGAATTGAAATTTTCGTACGTTATGATAGATACACTAATAATAATGATGCTGGATATTTTTCTTTAATATTATAAATACAGTAATAATCACATTAATATAATATAATATATTAAATATATAATTAATAACACATATATTAATTTCTAATATAATATAATTTACCTATAATATATTAGGAATAACAAATGCGTATTAAATCAAAAATATCTGGCTTACTATTTATAGTAATATTAGTATTATCAATAGTATTTTTATCTAAGAATATGATTGAAAAATTTGTGGATGCAGGTCGTTGCGGTGTAGGAATGGCATCGTGTCCAAATGGTTTACGGTGTATGAATGGATATTGTAAATCAGATATGCCTGCACATCTCCCTCCTCTATCTGATTTACCTATTAGGCCCAAAAGATACCCATATACTAACTAATTGTTGAGGTCTAAGAATAATTAAAACCTAAGATGATGACAGAAGAAAAGAAATGGCTCGTTCTAAATCTATGGGTATTGGTGCTATGTTTGTTCTATTAGTTGTGGTAGTGATCGTACTACCTATGGTCGTGCGTTATATTAATGCATTAACTGGTGCGCATTTTGGTATGATGGATGGTTTTGAAGATTTACAGGTACAATATGTACCAGGTGAAGCCGCTCGTGCCGCACAGGGAAGTCTAAATAAATATACTGATCCTAATACAAATTACATTTGCCGTTCACCAAATGAAGGTGGTACTCCTTGCCCTGAGGGTTCTTTCTGTGATGGCACTGATAATACCTGTAAACCTGTATATGTAGGTGGTGCAGTGCCTTCTGTTGGATATTACTCCTAAATACTTTTTGAAGCTTTTTGAGAAAAAGCTTGGCAAAAACCGCGATTTTTACTAACAAAAACTATATATTATATTAATATCACATTTTTGTTATTCACTTTATATTTTTGCACACCTTTTTAAAGTATTTTTATGAACTTTTTTTCTAAAAAGTTTATTTACGCAGAAGATTCTACAACAGTATTCTCAGCTACAGCTGCAGTCGCTGCATCAAGTGCTGCAGCCTCAGGAGAGCCCTCTTCAACTTTCTCAACAGTAACTTGAGCCTTTTCTACTTTTCTCTGCAGAGCCAGATCTCCTTGACCATCAAACATACTACCAAATTGTTCAGTCGCAGAAGCAGTTGCACCCGCTGAACCAAATACCTTCTTCTCAGGCACAGAACCCTTAGTACGCTCCTCAAAGTATTTCTCACGACTATCCTCATTCTCCTTGTATTTGCGCATCAGAGTATTGAGTTGATCCTGTGCATACTCCTGCTCAGCAATCTGATGAGGATTTGGGTCCCAAGGCAGCCATTTACCAACTTCACCAAAGAAAATGTTATGATATTTATCCTTTGATTGAAGTTTCTTAGCCTTTAGTTCAGCCTCCTTAGGATTACTGTATACACCACGCACTTTAAGACCGCGCATAGAAGTACGGAAATCATTTAGAGCAAAGAATTCATCCTCCAGTTTAGTCTGGTTTGCAAACAGAAAATCATCATAAGCCTCCACAATCTTAGTCTTATTAATATCCTGACGCTGCTTTTGCACAAAGGATGAATACTCAGACATTACATCATCAATACGGACACGATTCTTACGACACAGCGCGGCTTGCTCAAATTGATCATTCTTCTCTAATTCATTTGCACGATCATCCAGTTGCTTATTAATATTCTGAACAGTATCTACCATAAACTTCTCCAGGTTCTTAATCTTCCAGTCGACTTCATAACTCTGCATAAATTTCTCAAAGAAGTAATGCTCTTTTTTACCCAGAACCTTTTCAGGACTTAGGAAACTAAGCAGCACGTATTTTTGACCAGGGATTTCAGTATCTTCATCGAGGAAATCTTCTACTACGGTGGGTGTATTTGAGTCAGACATTCTAATGAAGAATAGTCGGTGCACCTTTAAGTTTAGAAATATCATTATTGATCGAGTTTTTTTTCTTAGAAATAAATATAGAAATGATGGGCTACGGTTTTGCTGAAATTGTTAATCGCGTGATTAAATACCTAATTGAAGGTCTCGTTATTGCCGCTGCTGCAATCTTCATTCCTCGCAAGGCTCTACCTATGGATGAAGTAGCAACTCTGGCAGTACTGGCCGCAGTCGTGTTCGCTATCCTGGATGCAGTGTCCCCCAGCGTTGGTGTCTCAACACGCCAAGGCGCAGGCCTGGGGCTCGGCTTCAAGCTAGTCGGCTTCCCTGCATAAATAATTTATTATTAAATTATTTAGAATAGTTTTTTTAAATATTAGAAATATATATGATAATTATAATTTTAAATTTATAATTTTATATATATATAATAATTTACTATTAATAAAATACAATAGTAAATTATTTAACCCTTAATACTAAATTTATCAACAAATCGAATAATAACTACGGCCTTAAATCATACTAATGATACTATGTTCTATTAATACAATACCTCTATCATATTACGTGATTTAATATAAAATCGATAATTTGATAACTAACTAATAGGAGCGATGGCTGAATCAAGCGATCTAATTAAATTTAAGGAAGCCGTTGCATTAGCAACTTCTTCAGCACCGTTTGGTCATTCAAATATTAGAAGTATATTAATATCACCTCCTGCTTCAACATCAACACCTTCATCTAATATTGGCGGTAACACAGGAGTTTCATTACCAGGATGGTTTGTAATTACAAGTAGTAATAATGCAAATTCCTCAAACCTTGTAACGATTGATGGAAATCTTGTTGCTACAGGTCAATTAGGCGCAAAAGATATAGTTGGATTAACTGGTTCATTTGATTATCTTAATAGTAGCACTGGAACATTTAATTATGTTAATGGAGGCACAGGAACATTTAGTTATATACACACAGAAAAGCTTGTTACCCCTAATATATCAGCAGTTAGTGTGGCTGGAGAGGAAATTATAGGAAGAACAGGTACATTTGACTATCTGGCAGGGAGAACAGGATCAATTGATTACCTATCAGGAAGAACAGGTGCATTTGATCATATAAAATCAAATAATGGAATTCGATCTTCATATATAGATTTAAATCCATATGATATTATTCCTACTGATAATGACCCATCTATACCTAATAAAGGTACATTATGGGTTAAAAAAGTAACACCTGCAGATGGCGCAACTGTTACAACAGATACTTATGTACTTATGATGGATGATAATCCTATTGGATCAAACTTAGAAACAGGTGGTAATATTACAGTAAGTGCATCATCTTGGTCATCTAATCCAGCACTAACAAATGTTAACATGGGTGGTAAAGATATTAATAATGGTGCAAATATTAATATTACAGGGGATATAACAAGTGGAGGTACAGGTAGTTTTGGGAATTTATATAGCACACAAGGTATTAATACACGTTCAATAAAAGCATTTGGTGCATCAGATATTAATGTCGTTGATAATATAAATCTTAATAGTAAGTGTATTAAAGGTGCAACTGCAATCGAATCTGCTACTTTAAAAATAGCTAATATTGATAGCTTATCTACTGATATAAATGCTAAAATTAATATAAAAAAATCAGTTCAATTTGAGGGAGATAATACTATAACAGGTAATAAAATCGTATCAGGTATTGCACAAGATAGAACAAACTATAAAATACAATTAACAAGCGGTATTACAGGTGCAGGGCCCGTTTCAGATATAACAACTGGTACTGCATATTATAATGTCGGTTCAGCAGTCACAATTCAAAACTATTCTGGCCCAACTGCTTTAGCAGGTATAACAACTTTATCATTATCAAATAATACAATATTATGTAATGCAGATATAATTCCAAATAAAGATTCATACTTTAATGATACTGGATTAAATTTAGGAAACAAAAATGCCTGGTGGAATAGTGCATATATTCGCGATTTACACATTTCTCCTTATACTATTCGTGTTATTGGTGATAATGGACAACAAATGGCTATAAGCTATGATGTAAATACAGGTAGTTCATCAATCACAACATCTGAATTCACTGTACAAAGTGTTACAACAAGTGCTGCATTCCCTGGGCAAATCGATGCATCTCTACTACCATTTACAGGTCTAACTTTTGCATCAAAGATTAATATTGCCCAATATATTGCAGCAACTGGTAATAACAGTTTATTAGATCAAATGTATTCTCTAATCTATACTATGAACTATTCTGTAGTAACTGCACCATATCCACGCCCCCTTTATATTACAAACTACCCAATAGTACAATTAATTAATAATATTGCAGGTGCCTATTATGTAGTAGATAATACTCCTGAAAATATCACTGTTAAGTTACCTAAAATCCGTGCAACTACTTTTTTAAATGTACCAGATAAGACATCAAATGATACTCTCAGATCAACCTTTACAGTTATTTCTGAAGACTTTGCACAAATTGCAAATGGTGACATTCTTATTTTAGTAACAAACTTCCAGCCAAATATTACAGATCCCACTAAGTTCGATATTATTTTTGGCTGGCAAGAAGTTAACTTTCAAGTACCAATTAATGGTGTAAGTAACCAAAATATTATTGATAATTCTATTACAACAAATAAAATAGCAGATTTAAGTATAACAAATCCTAAATTAGCTGCAAATGCAGTTTCTACCTCAAAAATACAGGATTTTAGTGTAACTAATACAAAGATACTTAATAATGCTGTAACCACATCTAAAATTGCAGATTTTAGTATAGTATCTGCCAAAATTGTAGATGGCGCAGTAACAACCAATAAATTTGCAGATGGTGTTATAACAAGTCCTAAATTAGCTGATGATGCAGTAATTACACAAAAAATAGCAAATGATGCTATCACAACCTCTAAAATATTAGATCAAAATGTTACAACTCCTAAATTAGTCGATGGTGCTATAACAACTCCTAAATTAGCAGATGGATCTATTACAAATATCAAGCTAAATGATAGCATCATATCCACTTCTAAATTACAATCTAACTCTGTAACATTAGATAAAATATCACAGGATGTAATTAATTATATTAATAGTACTGTAACAAGTGGTCCAACTGGATCTCAAGGATTAGCTGGCCCAACAGGTACTCAAGGCCCTCAGGGCATACGAGGTATCGATGGTATTATTGGGCGTGATGGAGCAACAGGAGAAATGGGCCCAACTGGCCCTAAAGGTGAAAATGGTACAATTGGAATAGATGGATCCACTGGCCCAACTGGGCCAAGAGGTATCGATGGTTTAATTGGTCGTGATGGAGTAACAGGAGAAATAGGCCCAACAGGCCCACAAGGTCCTGCTGGATCAGGAGAAGGAACAATTAGTGCAACAGGAACATCATTTAGCAATTATTTATATTGGGATAACACTAAATGGACTGTTGGAGGAATTAACGGAAAAGTCAGTCTTGGAGATAATTCAGGAAAAGGACAAGGAGATTATAGTGTAGCATTAGGATCATATAGCGGATTTACTGGACAGAAAGCATATGCAGTTGGGATTGGTGCATCAGCAGGAAATAATAGACAAGGAGTCAATTCTGTTGCAATAGGAAAATGGGCTGGAGGATACTTTCAAGGTGCAACTGGCGGAAATTCAATCGCAATCGGTACAGAAGCTGGATGGATAAATCAATATGAATCAACTGTTGCTATTGGAAATAATGCAGGGTGGCAAAATCAAGCAGCTTCTTCTATTGCAATAGGTCAACTATCTGGAAATACAAATCAATCATCAAACTCAGTAGCAGTAGGTAGAGAAGCAGGGCGAAATCAACAAGCATCAGGATCAGTAGCAGTAGGATGGTTAGCAGGGCAAAATGCACAAGGGAGCGGAAATGTAGCAATTGGAGTAGCAGCTGGGCAAATCTCACAAGGTAATCGTGGTATTGCAATTGGAAACTTTGCAGGCTATGAAAATCAAGGAATGTATTCTATTGCTCTTGGAAATTCATCAGGTAAATCCACACAACCTTCTCGATCAATTTGTCTTAATGCATCTGAATATGTTATTACTCCTGAACAAACTACATCATTTAATGTATATCCAGTGAGAAGAGATGATACTGTTAATACAAACGTACTATCATATAATGTTGATACATCTGAAATAGTATATCGCTCAAATAATGCTCTTCCAGTTGAAGTATTTAATGTAAGTAATAGTATTACAACTGCACCAACTGAACCCATATATGATAAAGTAACAATAGGGCGTACTATATGGGATAATAATTTTAACTATATAGTAGAATTAACTATTCCTACTAACTATACAGGCCCTACACTCCTAAAACTAGCGAAAGTATCATCAAATCAAGTGTTAGGATCTGATATTGATATATCAGAAATTCCTCGTGGAACATTATTTTTATTACAACTAAATTGGTTATATCAATTAATTAGCTATACAGATCCTTCGCTCTTAATTGATGGAGAAGAAATAGCATTATATTCATATTCTGGTTCAACTAAATCAGTTATATCTTCAAACATATGGAGAGTAATCCCAAAACAAATAAATAATAGTGGTAATGGAAAAGGTACTGTAACTATAAATAATATTAATTGGGCAACTGGTGAAATTACGTTCACAACAACTGAAACATTTTCATCTTCTACATTTAAATATTTAATAGTATACAATGAAACTCAAGGTGCTAAATATCAAAGAAAACCAATTAAAATTAAAAGTATTAATAGAAATACAGGTATAATTACATATGATTCTACAGAGAATCTTACTGTTAATATTTATAAGAATCACGTATATGATAATATTGTATTTCAAACAGGGATTGGTACTAATCTAACAATTACTGCACCAGGGACAAATTTAGTAAATGGGCAAATTGGTGATTCAATTGTATTTGTGTCATCCACTAATTCTGCATTAGAATACTCAAATATAATGATCTTAGAAGAAAGCAGTGCATATGTTTCAAATAGAAATAGTATAGCAGAATCATCGCATATTAATGATTTTCCAATAAATAATGGTATAACAATTCCACCAGGGACATATACTTACACATATGGGGGTGGAATAATGGGTAATAGTGGTGCATATGGAGATGTATATGATTTTAGAATTAGTAGTGTAAATACAACAGATCCCAACTTTTTTATTAATTTAGCCACGAGTACAGTTGTATCTGGGCAATTTATTAAGGTTAAACCTATTACTATAATTGGATATGATATAACAAATAGTACATTAACATATAATTCTATTCAGGACTTTACAGCAATAATACAGAAAAATGGAGTTACTATTGAGACATTCTTCTCAACAGGTGTTGGATCAAATCTTACTACACTTGTAAGTGGCTTAGTAATAGGTGATAATATTACAATAATGAATTTGGATTTAGGAGTTGTCTTAGCATCAAATACATATAATATTCAACCTATAGTAATCAATGACTCCACATATCCGATTAAAATTACAAATGTAGATCGTCAATCAGGAGAAATAACATATAACTCCACACAAAATATTACAATAAGGCCAGTCAGAAATAATGCATTTGATGGATCTGCATTCAAATCAGGTATAGGTTCAGGATTAGTATATGTTAATCCAAACATTAATATACTATGGAGTTCTGATGGGCAGCAATTCTGGTTCTCATCATCACCGAGTAATATGAATACAAAAGCATCAAATACAGTAACTCTTAATGGGAATACTGCACTAAATCTATTTTCAGGAACAAATAGTATAAAATATAGTATAAATGGTGTAGATAATCCGATTATAACTCTAATAAAAGGATTTACATACAATTTCTTAATAAATTCTCCTGGAAATAAATTTTGGATTAAGACTACACAAAATGCAGGAATAGCAAATGTCTATTTTGATGGAATTGAGAATAACGGAATTGAATCAGGAGTTCTAATCTTCAAAGTCCCATATAATGCTCCTGCACAATTATTTTATAACTCTGAAGATAATGCAGCACTATCTGGAATTATTAATACAATTGATCTAAATACACTAAGATTGCTGGATCAATCACAGATTACAGCTGGTCTTTCATTGCTGGACACTATTGAGACACGAATGCAAGATTTAGAAAAACGGACATCTGTAATTGAAATGTATCTAAATATATTCTCACAGACATATGTAATTAAAGATACAAATGAAGCAATAATATCAGTAGAATATATTAAAAACCTATTAGGAGTTTAACATACTAATATAACTAAACATAGTTATAAATAATATATGAAATGTAATATAATTTATTAATTTAATATATTAATATATTATATAATGCCAAATCTAAACTACTATGGTTACAGTATTAGGGATGATTTCAACATATCATCCTTAAGAAATCGTACATCGGCATTAGAGAGTAATGCAAGTACGTTAGGTGGTAATGCAGTAGTATTAACTGATCGAGTTAGTACATTAGAGTCCGGCAAATTAAACATATCAGATTACCAACAATATCAGGGTGAAGTTAATGCAAGATTTACTACTATTGAAGGTAATGTAAGTAATATACGCAGTACTCTTGATGGAAATGTAGATCAGTTATATACAGAAATCAATAATGTAGTAACAAGCAGTATTACAAATACTATTTCTGAATTAACCTATGAGCAAATTGCAGATTCTTTACTTGACCCAAATAGTCCTCTGGCAGCGGCACTGGCAACTAAAGTAGTATCAACTGTTCAAAGTGGCGTTGATATGCTACAAGATGAGCTAATTAATGCCAGATTACTCTCAAGTTCATATAATGCGGATAAAGAAGTCTTAAATCAAACTCTAAGCAGTATTAATGATAATATAACTAATATTAATAATACATTATTATCTGACATTTCAAGCCTCAGTACTGCAGTATCTGAACGTGTCACTATAGCTGAATATACAACTAATAATGCAAATATTCAAGATGAATTAGATACTAAACTTGCTATTACAACATATTCAGACGATCAAAATGCATTAGAAAATACTTTAAATAATTTAACAACTGCAATTGCGGGTAAAGTAAGTCAGGCAATTTATGATTCTAAAGTCTTAGATTTATCAACACGCGATTACACTTGGGAAAAACGTATCTTATCAGTCGAAGAATATATTTTAACTATGGGTCTAACATATAATATTGTTAAACCTGATGGTGAATTATATACATATTCTGCTCAACCACAGGAATTATCGCAGATATATACTCTATTTAGTTTAGCTTCTATCAGTTTTGGAAATGGTACTATTCGCCTATCTATACAATTAACTGATTATTCATATAATATATTAATTGGCAATATTACAGCAGTAACATCTCAAGGCAATGTTTCAATCACAAAAGAAGATTTTAATTCCAATAATTTAATTGGAGTAATTCAAATATCACCATTAACAACATTTCCTTTCACAATTGAATACAGAGATACAAATAATGTAGCACTATACTCATTTGAAGTAACCAAGGATATATATGAATCTCTAATTACAACATACACTATACAGCCAGAATATGTAATTGGTGAAACTATAAACGGATGGGGAATTGATACTTCAAAGAAAAATGAATGGCAAAATCTACAAATTGTATCTCCATTCAATACTGGATCACCTGCAGATACAGATGGTGATTTATTAGAGAATGAGCAAATGGGTGGTTCAGATTTAGCAAATCAGACAAGTATTGTATCAGGAAAAGCTGTATTAATTCAACGCGGTGTAATTAATTTTGGTATTAAAGCATCAAATGCACAGGCAGCAGGTGCAAAGATGGTTATAATATATAATAGTAATATGACTGGAGGTAATACTGGAGATATACTCTTTGGTGTAATAGGATTAAGTTCTGTTACTATACCAGTAGTAGTAATTAATAATATAACAGGTCAAGATTTATTAGTTAAAATACGTAATGGTGAGAAATTATATACAAATCTATTTTATGATAATGCTGATAATAACTTATTATCAATTACAAATAAAGTAACAACTATACCTATTACCCCCAACCCTTTTACAAATTTAGTACCATCAACTTTTCCCAATGGTAATCAGTTATATGCATTAAACTTTTATGCAAAACGTAAGTTCTATTTTACATTTACTCCTACAACTACAACTGTAAATGTATTCCTAAAATATAGCAGCAGTGCTTATTTTAATCAAATTATATCCAGAGTGTATGATAGTTCAGATACCGTCAATTATTTAGAAAATGTTATTAATGTTAATACTGATTCTGCAGATTTAAATAATAATAATCAAATAATATTTGTACGCAATAATGGTGTTACCGCAGCCCCATATGTAAATAATACATCTGTTCCTGATTTTACTATTCCTGATTTAACAATTGGTACTACATATACTATTGAAGTATTATCTATATTCAATGGTACTGATTATACACGAATGGCATTTGGTGATTTAGATGTAGGAATTAAGATCATTGGTCAAGGTACTACTACAATACTTCCAATTACATATATTAATACAATAATTGATAATTCAGTAGTATCTGGTTCAGAGTATATAATTGATAATTTTAATTCATATTCAGAATATCCTGAATTAGTCTGGACAAGAAATGACGCACAACAAGAAGCTGTAATCATTACTGACTATATTGATACTACTAACCCAAATGTAACATCAAAGGTTCTTAAAATGTCACCTCTAACAAATAGTGCAAATAATGCACTAAATATATTAGGAGTTTCACTTAATAATATTAAGGCTTCAATAACTGGACTTTCTGCAGAGGATTTAACTTTTACAAATGGTTCTGCAGTACGTTACCAGTCATCATTTAGTACTGAAAATACATATGTCCTATCAGTTGATTGGAAGATTGCATCTACTGATCTTGTTACAACTACTAATAATGATGCTGCATTTATAATAGTATACTCAATATCTGGAACTACAATTACTCCCAGTATCTATCCTATTACATATTCACGAAGCAATACCTCTAATTCTGCAACATATTCAGGAAGATATAGTATAACATTAACATCAGGTACATACTCCCTTGCATTCGCAGTTTTTAATGAAGAAACTATTGATGTTAATACTGGTGCTACTACTAATAATATTACATTATATATAGATGATGTTAAATTAAGAACACTACAGCCACAACCAATAATATCATATAGTAGTCCACCTGATTTTTATGTGGGGACTACAATTACAAGTCTAACTCCTAATAGCACTGGTGGTTTAATTGATAACTATACAGTATCTCCTGTATTACCTGCTGGACTAACATTAAATTCTACAACTGGTGTAATATCAGGAACTCCTACTGAAATAACTGCACAGGCCACATACACTATAACTGCTCGAAATAACAGTGGTACTCCTGGTACTGCTACTATTAGTATTATTGTAAAATCTGGCGCTCCAGTTATAACATATAGCAGCAGTGCATATACATTTGGAATTAATAATGCAATTGCAAATATTGTTCCTACTAATACTGGTGGAGTAGCAATATCCTATGCATTATCATCATCATCTCCTTCACTGCCATCAGGGTTATCATTAAACTCAACAACAGGTGTAATTTCAGGAACTCCTACTGTATCACAGGCAGAAACTGAATATGTAATTGAAGCAACTAATGCAAGTGGTACAGGTACTACTACTATTCGTCTAACTATTAGTGGACCTGTACCAACAATCTCATATAATAGTCCAGTATATTCAACTGTTGGTGAGAGTATATCATTAACTCCTACTATTACTGAAACTCCTACATCAATTAGTTCAGTAACACTCCCTGCTGGGCTATCAATAAACACCAGTACTGGTGTAATATCAGGAACTCCTACTACATCATCAAGTCTAACTGCATACAGAGTAACAGTAACAAATCCAAGTGGATCCTCATATTTTGATGTTAATATTGCAGTACAGTCTGCACCTACTGTATTTGTACTCGATAATCTTAGTGCATATAATGGATCAAATCTTATCACTACAAATTGGGATGTATCAGAGCAAGCTCCTAACCCCAGTGATGGAAATACTTTAGTAGATACTGTATATATTAAGCAAGCAAGTATAACAACAGGAAGTTCTACATTAGAACCTGTTTTAGCAGTTAGAGCAGGTGCATCACAGGCAAATATACTAAGTACATTAGGAATATCAACTATTACACCATTTGAATCAGTTCTACCAGATTATTCTGGTGATACTGAATATACAGGTCTACAAGATGGTGCGGGAACAGTACTTAAGAATACATTCACTGTAACAAGTTCAACTACATCATTACAATTTAATTGGCGATTTATGGATGCTGATATAGTTGATCCTCAATTTAATGATGCAGCGTTTTTAATTCTATATGATACAGTTAATAACACTCAGACAATAACTCCTTTTGCATATGGAAATGATCCTAATAAATCAGATAATGCAACAGACTATTCAGGAATATTTAATATGACTGTTTCTCCTGGAACATATAAAATTGGATTTGCAGTATTTAATGAAGGTACTGAAGATGGTGTTGCAGCATATTCTCCCTTATTATATGTAAATAGTCTAAAAATGATAGATGATGGGCGTCTACCTACTATTCGATACAATAACACAAATGTACTAATATCTAATAAGGCTATAACAGATATTACTCCTACACTATTAGGATCACGACCTGTATCTTATAGTATATCACCATCATTACCAGCAGGATTATCATTTAATACTACAAATGGTATCATATCTGGATTACCAACAGGTACCACAACATCTACTATAACCTATACTATAACTGCTACTAATGCAAATGGAACCTTTTCTACTACACTAACTATAAAGGTTCAAGATGTTCTACACGCTTTTTCATATGCTTCAAGTATTGTATTTAGACAGGATATATACCGCGAAAATATACTACCAACTGTAAACCAAGGTACTGTTACTTCATATTCTATTAGCCCTGCACTACCTGCTGGAATATCATTAGATGCAGGATTTGGATTAATTTCTGGTAGATCAAAAGGATTATTAAATAGCACTACATTTACAGTTACAGCAACAAACCCTATAGGTACATCTACTGCTACATTTACTTTACAGGTAGACGCATTAACAAATGTTAGTATTTCTGGCCCAACAACTATTGAGGACTTTACATCATATGCATATATTGCTACACCTCCTCAAGGAGCTATACCTGATTATATGCTATCTGGAAATTGGCTTGAATCAGGGGCATTTGGATTAACAAGTTATATAGATAATACATATGTTAATATTAACGATCAAAGTACTGTCAGTAAGTTAATGCGTATAAGAGGTATAAATTATCAATATGCAGATGGTGATAATGATACTATTAAGGTAACAGGTGTACCATTAAATGACTTTAAAGCCGCTGTGCCAAGCAATAACACTGATGATACAAACATATTTTGCTCAAGTGCTTTGAGATATGGTAAGACATTTACTTTGAGCTCTTCAATGGAGTTTATATTTGATTGGCGTATACTGTCATCGGATTTGAATGGGGGTACTAATGCAAATGATATAGCTTTCGTATTAATTCATACAATTACTGATACATCTGTATCAACTTGGGCATACCCAATTGCATATACTTTAGATGTTATAGTAAATAGTATTGAATATTCTAATACATTTAAACTAATGTTAGATGCAGGTAAATATTCAATGTCATTTGTAGTGTTTAATGAGGAAACATATAGTGGATTATCAAATACTTCAAATATAAATCTCTTTATTGATAATATTCGTGTAGAGACTCCTACAACACCAAATATATCATACCCTCAATCTTCATACACATTCACTGTAGACGAAAAAATTATGACAATTGTACCTACCATTAGCAGCGCAGGAACATTTAGTGCTACATTACCAGCAGGATTATCCATACATCCTATATCAGGTATTATCACTGGAACACCTACACAGGCTGCTACAGCTACTGATTTTACTATAACTTGCACTAACTCTGCTGGTAGCGATACTTTTACTATGAATATTGAAATAGTAAACCCAGCACCTGTATATGAAACTGGAGTATATTTAAATGATGTATCAGTTGGTTATAATAATTCTACCTATTATGTTAAGACTTTTAGTGATAGAAATTATTTTGTGCGTATGACATCTTATATATCAGTTACAGCAGGTAGTAAAATTAAAATTGTATATAATGGTGCACAATATGGTATTAATTCAACTGCAGATAATACGACATTCCCCTTTGTATATTGGAATAACAATGCAACATCTGAGCCACAACTATATCAATACGATTTAGTATCATTAACTGATCCATCAGGTACTATATTACCACTTGTGAATACAGCTGCACCAAATGGAGGTGCAGGATTATACTGTATTGGTGTTGTAGAAAAATTAGCAGATGGAACAGGATCAGATTTCGTTAATATGGCTGTACTAAAACCACAGATTTTTGCAATTAAAATTAATTTGTGGGGTTTAATTGGTTCTGCAACTGGAGGATGGAATACTGAGTTACCAATGACAAAAGTAACTGATTTTGTATATAGACGCAGACGCGTTAATATGGTAGAAGGTGCTTTTAAGATTCGTTCAAATGGTTACTGGACTTCTGGAACTGTACAACCATTTTCAAATCTATTAGACATAGAATATGATCCTAATGCACCAATAGTGAAATTTAATGGAGGACCGGATATAATATTTAATGGACCCAATGGTTATTATGATATAACTCTAACCATTACTGATATTAATACAGTTGCTGTAAGTATAACACCACCCGCCCCTGATATATCATACCCAGCATATCCAGGCCCTATTAGTTTATTTAATGGAATTTCAATGCCACCTCTAACACCAGTAAATGCAGCAAATGCAGGTTCAATATCATCATATGCAGTTAGCCCAGCCCTACCAAGTGGACTATCAATAAATACATCAACTGGTGTTATTTCAGGAACTCCTACTGCAATAACTGCATCAGCATCATATACTATTACTGCAACAGGTACAAATGGTACATCATCAGTAGTACTTGTTTTAGGTGTAGTTGTATTACCAGCACCATCCATAGTATATTCAACTCCTAAGGTATATTACACAAATGCAGGAATCGCAACATTATCACCAACTAATACAGGTGGCCCAGCAACATATTCAGTAAGCCCTTCATTACCTGGAGGATTATCCCTAAATGCTTCAAATGGTAGTATTACAGGAACTCCTACTGCAGTAACTGCTGCAGCAGATTATACTGTAACCGCTACAAATGCATCTGGATCATCTACATTTGCAGTAAATATTGAAATTCTCCAGAGTACAGCAACAAATTATTTGGCACTTGATTGGGGAGCTTGGATAGATGGTGTTGGTGCTGAATATGGGTATTCAGTTGCTGTAGATTACTCATCTGGTTCAGTATTTGTAACTGGCACTTCAACAGGTAATTTACAACCTGCTTTAGCTACAGTATTAGGTAGTAAACCCGATACAGCTGAAGGTGCATATCTAATTAAATATAATGCAAGTGGTGCAGTACAATGGGGTAAATGGATTGATAGCCCTGCATACGATGATGGTAAAGGATTAGTAGTTGATTCAACTGGAAATGTGTATATTGTTGGTCAAACAAATGCTTCATCTACTGGATTAGAAACGATAATAGGAAGTGTTAAACCATCAACTGGGCCCGCAGGTTACATTGTTAAATATGATACAAACGGAAACTCACTATGGGGTAGATGGTTAGATGGCACTGGTACAGAATATCCTAATAGAATTGCAGTTGATTCAAACAATAATGTGTATGTGGTAGGCCAAGCTGAACAGCAATTTACAGATGCATCAATAACATCATTAATTGGGCCAAAAGCATTCCAAAATAGTTATCCATTTATTATTAGATATAATTCATCAGGTGTACCACAATGGGCTCGATGGATGATGAATGGTAATGGTGTATTTGGATATGCAACTGATGTAGCAATAGATTTAACAAATAGTATATATGTAGTAGGGCAAGCAAATGGGGATTTACATAGTTCAATAATAGCAACTACACAGATGGAAACAAAACCAGTAGCACAGGGTAATGTAGCAGGTTTTGTAGTAAAATATAATTCATCTGGTAGCCCACTGTGGGGTAAATGGTTTGATTCAGTTGGACCCGCAGATAATTGTACTGGAGTAGCAACTGATTCATTAAATAATGTTTATATCATTGGAAATACTGAAAATACACTATTAGGCCAAGCTGGTACCCTATTAGGATCTAAACCAGGCAGTAGTATGGGAGGATTTATGGTTAAATTATCATCTACAGGAGCAAGCTTATGGGCTAAATGGTTAGATTCTAATCAATATGATCAAGTATTAGGGATTGCAGTAGATAAGATAACAAATCAAGTATTTGTAACTGGATATGCTAATGAAATATTTAATAATGTAACCACATTAGGTACTAAGCCTGATTATGGAAATGGTGGTTATTTAATTAAAATGGCGGCTGATGGCACTGATTTATGGGCAAGTTGGTTAGATGGTTCTGATAGACAAGAAGGGCGTGGATTAGCAGTTGATAGCTTAAGTAATGTATATGTAACTGGGTTTAGCAATTATGATTTCCAACCAGCTATTACAGGCTATATAGGCAGTAAACCATATGCTAATAATAACTATGGTGCATTCTTAGTGAAGTATAAGTCATCTACCGTGGCACCAATATCTGTAACACCAACAAATACTACAAATATGGTATTTTCTGCAGGGACTGGCACTACTGAAAATGTAACTATAACTGTAGAAAATGCAAATCCAGAAGCCCCTGCATATTATGCAGTAAATATTGGTTCTACATTTGGAGGTGATATTAACAATATGGCATACAACGTATATGCAGTAGGTTATTTTTATAATCCTTCAGTATCTTTACCTAATGTAACTTTAACTGATAGTATAATAGCTGGTAACCAAACCTCTACTGTACAATATAAGGCTAATTATTCAGTATCTGGAAATACTATAACATTTACTTTCCCTAAATCATTAATTGATTCTACATTATCATTTAATTCAACTAATTCTAATATATTTTTACAATCATCAGTATATGCAATATATCCAAGTGTATCTGTAAATAATCTGTGGGGATATGGTAATACTACATATGGTGCACAATATACACCACTAAGTACAAGTACATACACTATTACTACTCAACCAATACAAAATGTAGCAACATCATTTAATAGTACAACTAAATCACTGATAGTAACATTTGATTTATCTGGTGCAAGTACTCCAGGAATATTCCAAAGCCCTATGGCATATAATGTAAATATAAATATAAATGGAACTAATAAATTTATCCAAATGAATAATCAATCATCTAATACAGTATCTATTAATGGAAATACAGTAACACTAAATATATCACAATTGTATTTGGAATTTTTATTTGGGTATAATATAGATACAGGCAGTGTAACAATTAATAGTATAAATATTACAGCTGCTTATAGACAAAATATTTTACCTGTATCAACATTTGGTAGTATATCAAATATAGCATATACAACAATAACACCTAATACTGTAAACTATACATTAAATGGTCAATTAAATGCATTAGCAATCAATACTAATAGTAATATTCAAGCATATTTCCCATTTGAGACCAAATATTCAGCATCACTTGATGCATATTTTACATATTTTTCATATATGGATGCTAATAGATATTATCGTATAATACAACCTGGTGTAGGTGTAGTACAAGGTGCTGGAAAAAATAGACAACAAATAATGAATTTAGGTACAGTATACATAAATGAAGATAATGTTACATTAGCCGATGGATCAGCTATATCTGATCTGGTTACTGTCTTCTAAGCTTTTTTGACAAATGGCGGTTTTTGTAGACTTTTTCTCAATAAACCCTATGTAGTAGCAATATAATGCCATCGCATATCTTCACAGATTTTTTGCCATGTTTTATCTTGCATATAGAGTTTATCACGATTCTTTAGTAAAGGGAAACACGCTAAATACTCATCCATTTCTAACAACTCACAAAATTTATATAATACGTAACCATATGATAGGAAATTTCTACGACCTTTTGGACAATGTTTCTTAAAAGATGGTTGAATTTCACGGAACATATGACGCAACTTTTCTTCATCTTCACGAGACATAAATGGGGCATTTTGCCCATTTAGGCGATTAATAATATGAGGGATATGTTCATAATATTTAGAGCATTTCATCTTTCTCAAGATTTCTCTAAGTTTAGAAGGTTTAAGTAATGACATATTAGAAATACGTTCTTTCTTTAACTGTATCAGAATTTCATCATAAATTTCATTAGGGATTTCAGTGCTTTCTTTAGCTTGAAATTGTGCAAGCCATTCATTGAAATGATTGATTTTCTTGTATGCATAATAACATACTTCTCTGGGTGGATCTTTATACGATGGTTTATCACTATCAACTAAAATAAATTCTTGATGGCCACACTTTGAACAAGTAAGGTTTGCTTCATTTAGACACATAATCATTTCATTACCGCAATGTTCACATAGAGTCCAAGGGTCATCATATTCTTCTACAGTATTTTTGGCCATAGTGGGATCTTCCATTTGCAAATATTCATTGAGTAATTGATGCCTTTGATGACCTTTTTCTTTAGTTTGTACTTGTTGTTGCGATTGTTGTTGCGATTGTTGTTGCGATTCTACTTGTTGTAGCATATTATCATTATTGGATAATTCTGTAGTTTCTTTTGCGGCAACTTCTTCTAAAATAGCTAAAATACTTCCAGGTTTTGCTTTATTGGTATTAAATACCTTTGTACCTTGTTGTATCTGTTCTTGAATATCATAATAATTAAAAAGAATGTCTCCAGTTCTGAGGTAATAATCCATAAGATCATCATCAGATTGAAGTGATTTAATCTTTTTTTGTGCGGCTTCTAAATCTCTTTCAAGGCGCCATATATCAATATCAGAAGTGGAATTTTTAATTTTATTTTTAATTATTTCAATTTCAGACTTATAAGATTCTATATTATTCTTTTCATCAAGCATTTGTTGTACTTTTTGACTGTGAAGTGCATCAAGAGTAGTTCTGGCTTCTGGATTTGAACGCTTTGAGCTTTTAACTTTAAAAAACGCACTATCGCTCATAGCTCAATATACTTATACGGTATGTGTGCTATGTTTTTAAATCCCTAATTCAGTGTGTTTAGAAATTCATTATCATAAAAGAGTTGAATAATTTCAAGAGTTTTATCTGTTTTATGATCCTCTGCACACCAATATTCTATTTGAGACTGTAGAGTTTCTAAACGCTTAGACCATTCTTTACATAGTGATCTTATCCTATTATGATCACATATTGAAGCTCCTTTGCATTCTTTACATTGAAATGAATATTTGTCATGTTCACACTTTTTTCTAATATATTTAGGTTTTTCCTCAGACATCTCTATAATACCAGCTATCCGCAACTAAATCAAATTTTATACAATGTATCCCGGCCAATTAAATAACATTTATGCTGTTATAAATATACAAAATAGTCTTTTAAAGAAGTTAATAAGAATTATATTAATAAACACTAAACTCTCCGACAATTTTGAAAAATATGTAGTTTAGATTAAAAATAATAAATGTGATTTTTCCAAAATTTATTTCTTTAGTCAAGATATAACAAATGACAGGTGGTGGGCTCATGCAGTTAGTCGCTTATGGCGCACAAGATGTTTACTTAACTGGTAATCCTCAGATTACCTTCTTCAAGGTGGTATACCGCCGCCACACCAACTTCGCCATGGAGTCCATTGAGAACCCTTTCAATGGTGCCCCTAACTTCGGTAAGAAGGTGACTTGCACTATCCAACGTAACGGTGATTTAATCCACCGCATGTACCTGCAAGCCACTCTACCCCAGGTGAAGCTGCAATCAACTGATGGTTCTGGTGCTCAATTCCGCTGGCTCAACTGGATCGGTCACAACCTGATCGACTACGTTGAGATCGAAATCGGTGGCCAACGCATTGATAAGCACTATGGTGACTGGCTACACATCTGGAACGAGCTAACCCAGGAGCCTGGTAAGCAGGCCGGTTACGCCAAGATGGTAGGTAACGTGCCTGAGCTGACCAACCTGATCTACCAGGGTGGCAGCAACTGTGACAATGACTGCTATGCTGGCGAGCCCCTGACCAGTGAAGTAGTAACCAGCTGCACTCCTATGTACACTCTGTACATCCCTCTGCAGTTCTGGTTCTGCCGCAACCCTGGTCTGGCTCTACCTCTAATTGCTCTGCAATATCACGAGGTACGCATCAACCTGGAGTTCAACACCCTGAACAACCTCTGCTGGGACTACGCTGCAGGTGTCAATGTATCTGATGTGCACGCTATCCGCAACCGTGTTGGCCAATGCGGTCTGGCTGCTGCCTCTCTGTATGTGGACTACATCTACCTGGATACTGATGAGCGCCGCAAGTTCGCCCAGGTCTCCCACGAGTACCTGATCGATGTTCTACAGTTCACTGGCGGTGAATCCATCACCAGCTCCAGCAACAAGCTCAAGCTGAACTTCAACCACCCTTGCAAGGAGCTAATCTGGGTAGTACAACGTGACTCATTCGTGAGCTGCGATGATGCAGTAATCAACCCCTGGAAGGGTCAACAGCCTTTCAACTACTCCGATTGGTGGGATCGCAGTGTACTCGAGTCTGGTTACTCCGTGACTCGCGTGGAAGGTATGGCTGGTAAGAACCCTGTAATCACTGCTCTGCTACAGCTGAACGGCCACGATCGGTTCCAGATGCGTGATGGTAACTACTTCAACTGGGTGCAACCTTACCAACACCACACCAACATCCCTGCAGTTGGTATCAACGTGTACAGCTTTGCTCTACAGCCTGAGCAACACCAACCCAGCGGCAGCTGCAACTTATCTCGTATCGACAACACCACCCTGCTCCTAACTGTGAGCAACAACTCTGTTGGTAACGATAAGAGCTCCACTGTACGCGTGTATGCAACCAACTACAACGTACTGCGCATCATGAGCGGTATGGGTGGTCT